>Ga0214473_10000085_pt1 | contig 133496 bp, 119 predicted proteins | sample RVTome_7_FD_203509 | JGI IMG/M metagenome (GOLD analysis project Ga0214473, IMG submission 203509) | Soil microbial communities from uranium-contaminated site in the Upper Colorado River Basin, Wyoming, United States - RVT98D197 | ecosystem: Environmental > Terrestrial > Soil > Contaminated >...
AGGAGATCCAGCGGATCGTGAGGGAGAAGTTACGCCTGGTGGGGCTCGACGGGGTGGAGGAGAAGATGCCGGCAGAGCTGAGCGGCGGCATGAAGAAGCGGGTGGGCTTGGCCAGGGCCATCGCCATAGATCCGGAGATCATCCTGTACGATGAGCCCACCACCGGCCTCGATCCGGCCAATACCCAGAGGATAAACCAGCTCATCGTTGAACTCCAGCGGATCCTAAAGGTCACCTCCATCGTGGTCACCCATGATCTCGACAGCGCCTACGCGGTTACAGACCGTTTGGCCCTCTTGCACAAGGGACAAATCGTCATGACGGGCACCAAGGAGGAATTTGAGGCCTCTGCTATTCAAGAGGTGCAAGACTTTATCGCTAAAAAGATCGTCGACTAATACGGACGAGGAGGGAAGAATGAAATCGAAAAAACTTACCGAGGTCAAGGTGGGGATCTTTGTGGTGGTCATTCTGTTCCTGTTCGGCGCGGGTGTCTTCGTCATCGGGAGTCACCAGAAGTATTTTCAAAGGCAGTATACCCTCTGGGCCTCCTTCTCCAATATCCAGGGGTTGATCGTCGGCGCGCCGGTGAGTTTAGCCGGCCTGACGGTGGGCAGGGTAAACGCCATCATTTTTCCCGAGGACGCCCGTGACAAGACCATCAAGGTGGAGTTGAGGATCAAGAAAGGCATTCAGAAGCGAATCCGGGAGGATTCTATCGCGAGCATCCAGACCATGGGGCTTTTGGGTGACAAGTATGTGGAGATCTCTCTGGGATCGCCCGAGAACAATGTTTTACAAGACGGAGATTACATTGAGAGCGCTAGTCCCTTCGATCTCTTGGCATATGCGGCAAAGCTCGAAGAGGCCATCGACGTCATCAACACTATCTTGATAGATGTGAAAGAGATCAGCAGCCAGATGCGGGGGGGAAAGGGGTTGCTCCATGCCATCTTATACGATCCTGCCGGCGGGGAGCTGGTGAACAATCTCTCAGTGGCCTCCGGCTCTCTCAGTGACCTGATGAAGGATCTCTCCTCCACTGCCAAATCGGCCAACAACATCGTCAAGAAGGTGGAGCGGGGGGAGGGGACCCTGGGGGGTATTGTCAATGATCCCACGGTCTATGAGGACCTCAAGGTGATCCTCGGAGGCGCTAAGCGGAGCACGATCATCAAGGGGCTCATCCGCTATACCATCAAGAAGAAAAAAGCAGAGAAGGTTGAAGAACCAGATAAGTGATTTTCGCTCGGGGGTTGTCCCGATTATAGGCAGGCCCAATGTGGGCAAATCCACCCTGCTTAACCGCCTCGTGGGGGAGAAGATCGCTATCGTCTCACCCAAACCGCAGACCACCTGGAGCAGGATTATGGGGGTCAAGACCCTGCCGCGAGCCCAGATCCTCTTCGTCGATACGCCGGGGATCCATGATGCCCCCTCCAAGCTCAACAGGGCCATGCTCCAGGCGGCCAAGGGCGCTTTGCATGATGCCGATGTAATCCTGCACATGGTGGAGGCTCCTGATCCCTTCCCTGATGGGGAAAAATTGATAGATGACCTTCTGCAGGGTATAGCGACCCCCGTCATCTTGGTGATCAACAAGATCGACGTCAGAGGCGGGGATGTAGTATCTGAACAACCCTTTCCTTTCCCGTATACAAAGGTCGTGCGCATATCGGCGCTGGTCGGCACCGGGGTAGATCTCTTGACGGACGAGATCATAGCGCTCCTCTCCCCTGGCCCAGCCTACTATCCCGAGGACGCCGTTACCGATCAGACCGAGCGATTTATGGCGAGGGAAATCATCCGGGAGAAGATCTTCCTGCTGACCCGTCAGGAGATCCCTTATTCGTCTGCCGTGGTGGTGGAGGAGTTTAAGGAAAGGGAGGATGGTATGACCTTGATCAGGGCTGCGATCAATGTGGAGAAGGAATCGCAGAAAGGGATCCTCATCGGTAAAGGCGGGAAAAAGCTCAAGGAGATCGGCAGCCAAGCCAGGATGGACATCGAACAGCTCCTGGGCGCCCGGGTATATCTAGAGCTCTGGGTGCGGGTGCAGAAGGACTGGACCAAGAAGGATCATGCGCTGCGGGAGTTCGAACTTATATAATGTTTCATCACGGCGCTGCAACTGTGAATCCCGCCGCGACAAGGCGTGGCGGGGAAAATCATAAATCCCCCCTTTGCCCTGTATCGCATAGCGATACATCCCGACCTCTCTGATTTATACACAGCAGTACGGGACCCTTTAGAAAACCGCCGGAGGTGGCCCTTTGGCCAAAGGTGACCCTTTGGTCAGGGGGGTTGGGGGGGATTTGAAAGCTTATTTTCTAGGCAATTGGCAAAGATCATAGGGCGTTTTATAGTAGGCGCGGTGTGACGTATATGGAGAGCTTTGGTCAGTATCTGAAGGGTGCTGGCCAATCCTCTCCCATCGACTGAAGATCTCTCATCAAGCCCCTTTTTCTCTAAACAAATCCTTGACATCCCTCTTCGCCTCCCTGTAGAGTTAGCCAGTTTTCCGAAGAAAAAACGGGGTAATTCAAAAAAATCACAAAAGGAGGGGAATATGGGCAAGAGGATTCTTTTCTTCATGATCCTGCCGGTGCTGGTCTTGGCCCTGGCAGGGGTATCGTATGGCTGGCAGGGGAGGATGGGAGGAATGGGTGATCCGTATGGCCTGGTAGCGGATGAAGCCGATTACCTGATCCATCCGGCCAAGATTGCCAAGGGCGAGGGGGTCAGGTTCTACGGGGGCTACCGCTTCCTCTACACCGGGGTGACGGACTGGGATGTCGATTTAGATGGCGCAGAGGCATCGGATTTCTCCGGCAATGAGCTGAGGCACAATGCCCTGCTGGGCGCCGCCTTTCCCCTGGGCCCGGGGAGGATGGGTCTCTTCTTGACCTATGAAGGCCGGCGGGGCGATTTTGACTTTGACGACGTCGATGATGTTTATAAACTTACGGACGACCTCGACAACTTCGCCCCGAGGCTCCTTTACGGTCTGCCCCTGGGGAGCTTTAAGCTCGGGGCTGAGGTGAGTTTCGCCCATCGCCAGGAGGAGAAGGAGCTGTTCGTCTACGCGACCGATATGAGTGAAGGATTCGTGAACCTCCATATGTCAGAGGGGTTTATTCTTAACTTGTTTATACCCCCCTTTGTCCCCTATGAGTCCGCGTACTGGGAGATCCCGATGAGGCTCGGGGTGGAGGGTCAGGTCGGCCCCCTTGATCTTGAGTTCACCCTGCGGGGGGGCGTTGTCATCTCCGCGGACAACGACAACACGTTAAGGCAGAATGTGCAGGCGCCTGTCGGTAATGTCACGAATTCATTCGACATGGATGGCGATGTGGGGGGATGGCGCATCGGCGGCGATTTCTGGCTGCGGTATCCCCTGACAGACACCCTTACCCTCCCCGTGCTCGTGCGCGCCGACTATGGGGAGAAGACCAGGGACGGCGATGGATCTTTCCTTAGCGATCCTGCGGTATTGCTCGATTACAAACACAAGGAGACCCGCCTGGATCTGGCCATAGGCGGCGGCCTGGACAAGGAGCTTGCGAAAGGCACGAGAATCGCCGCCGGCATCTACTACAACTACCTCCGTCATACCGAGGACGTCTCGACAAATATTTTTGACACCGGTGTATTTGAAGCTGCCGTGGACTTCAGCGACTTTCCTACCCTGACCGAGCATCGGGCCACGGTGCGCCTGGCTGGGGAGCATGAATTCTCCCCTCTGTTTGCCCTGCGCATGGGTCTGGAGGGCTTCTACGGCTGGGCAATGCAAGACGTGACTTTTTCGGCTGTGGAAGGACCAACCACGCTGGCCTTTGATCTCTCTTCCGACGGCTCTCACTGGGGCATCGGGGTCTCATTGGGAGGGAGCATAAGGTTTAAGCCCATTACCCTGGAGCCCTTTGTCAATGCCGGCTACCAGTCGCTGGATCTGTCCGGCGATATGGGGGCATTCGCCAATGGAGTACTGGTCGATACCGTTGATCGGGATGATACCCGCAACCAGTGGTACGTCGGCGGCGGGCTTTCGGTTCTGTTTGACATGCCATAACCTCATATAGCTCACAGCAAGATTCACAGGGCGGGGGTACAACACCCGCCCTATTTTGTTGGAAAGGGTTTAAATATTTTCTTCCTCGAACCCTAGAATCCTGTGTCGCTCCCGTTCTCCCGCCGCCGAAGCCGAAGGTGGCCCTTTGGCCAGTGACCCTTTGGTCAGAGGTGGCTCTTTAGCCAAAGGTGGCCGTTGGCCAGAATGGCGCCACATCCCGCCGCGACAAGGCGTGGCGGGAAAAATCATAAATCCCCCCTTTGCCCTGTATCGCATAGCGATACATCCCGACCTCTCTGATTTATACACAGCAGTACGGGACCCTTTAGAAAACCGCCGGAGGTGGCCCTTTGGCCAAAGGTGACCCTTTGGTCAGGGGGGTTGGGGGGGATTTGAAAGCTTATTTTCTAGGCAATTGACAAAAATCATAGGGCGCTCTATAGTAAGCGTAGGGTGACGCGATGGAGGGCTTTGGTAGCTATCTCAAGGGTGCGCGGGAGGCGAGAAAGATCTCTTTGCGGGAGATCAGCCGGGTCACCAGGATCAGTCGCAGCATCCTGGAGGCCCTGGAAAGTGATTGCCGGGAGCTGCTCCTTCCCGAGGTTGTGGTCAAGGGGTTTATCGAGGCCTATGCCCGGTATATCGGGCTGGACCCCAAAGAGGTTCTATCCAACTATACTAAGTGGCAAGCCGGAAACGCGGCAGCGAAGAAGAGGAAATCGTCTCACGACGGGAAGCAGGGGATACCCCTGAGATATATCTTCGCAGGGGCCGCAGGTGTAACCATCGTTATTATTGCCGCTCTCATCTCCTTGCCTGGCGGACGGGGACCGCACCGGGGAGCGCAGGATGAAGCCCTAGCAAAGGGCGCCCCGAGACATAAGAAGCTGATCGCCTCAAAAACCCAGCAAAACACCCCTGTTCCTCCTGTGCTGACGCAGACGACTGCCCTCCCTTCTTCCCTTGTCAATAGCCAGGAAGCGCCAGAGCTATCCTCGCCCGTGCGCGAGCATCTCCTCGTCATCAAGGCTTCGGAGAGGACATGGATACAAATACAGGATGGGTCCGCTCTTCCCTTTGATATCATCTTGTATCGAGGGGACAGCTATACGCGCAAAAGCTCCCACCAGTTAGCGATTTTGATAGGAAACGCCGGTACTGTCACCGTGACCTTCGACGGCAAAGAGTTGGGGATCTTGGGGGGGGCTGGGGAGGTGGTCAAACTCAAGCTGCCTTCCCTTGAAGAAGGGTAAGTCTTCCGTTGTTCTCACTGCTGGATGTGAAGGGAGAGGACTTCTGCTGCTCCATTTACGGCAATTTCCTTGCTCCCGCACCAGGCGCAGCTTACCATGGAGAAGCTTAGATCTGCCTCCATCAACTCAACATCCTCTAAACCATGCAGGGTCTCATCTTCGGGATCCCCTATGATTTCCGCCACTTCTTCATGTTCATCGAGTTCTACTTCCAGCACCTTCTGGATGGAACACCACATGTTGAAATGAGAGGTGTTGCCGCATCTGAGACACTTGGCCATCTCCGCACTCCTCGCCCTTCTTGGTAAGGTAGACTTCTACCACAGAAAGGGCCTCGGTGCAAGCTAATCGTCACCCTCGTTCCTTTACAGAACGGTTCTAGGGGGGTTATAACCGTTGAGGGGAACTGCGCAATGGAAGTCATCATTACCCATATCAACGCCGATTTTGACGCCTTGGCCTCCCTGCTGGCGGCCCACAAGCTCTATCCAGAGGCCAAGCTGGTGTTCCCCGGATCTCAGGAAAAGAGTTTGCGGGATTTCTTTGTCCGCTCTACCTTCTATGTCTTGGAAGCGGATCGGGCCAAGGATATCGCCTTAGAAAGGGTGACGAAGCTCATCATAGTGGACACCAGACAGCGATCGCGCATCGGGCGCTTTGCCGAGATCGTTGATAAACCGGGTTTGGAGATTCATATCTACGACCACCATCCCGCCTCCACAGAAGATGTAAGGGGGACCCTCGAGGCCATCGAGGAGAAGGGGGCTACCATTACCATCATCCTCAGGCAATTGAGGGAGAGGGGCATCCCCCTTACCCCTGACGAAGCGACCATCATGATGTTGGGGATCTACGAAGACACGGGGTCCCTCACCTTCAGCTCCACCACCGCAGAGGACTTTCACGCCGCCGCCTATCTCCTCACCCAGGGCGCGAGCCTCAATATCATCTCCGATATGATCACGAGGGAGTTGACGGCCGAGCAGGTCTTCTTGCTCAATGACCTCATCGGCTCGGCAGAGCGGTATGACATCCGGGGGGTGGAGGCAGTGGTGACCACCGGCTCGTCCGATCGATATATCGGAGACGTGGCCATCGTGGTCCATAAGCTGAAGGATATGGAGAACCTCAATTGCGTCTTTGCCTTGATCAGTATGGAGGATCGGATCTACCTCATCGCCAGGAGCAGGGTGGCGGAGGTAAATGTGGCTGAGGTGGCCCTGGAGTTCGGCGGCGGCGGACACCCCACAGCTGCCTCGGCGACCATCAAGGATCTGACCATGGTTGAGGCCAAGGAGAGACTGCTGGGGGTCTTACATGAGGTGGTGAGGCCGCGGATACGGGCCAGAGACATCATGATCCACCCCCTCAAGGCCATTCAGCAAGACGCGACCCTCGCAGAGGCCCACAAGATATTGAGCAGGTACTTTTCTATCACCGTGCTTCCGGTCTTGGCAGGGGAAGAGCTGGTGGGTTTGATCTCCAGGCCGATTGTGGAGCGGGCAATGCTCCATGGCCTCGGAGATCTCATGGTAAAGGAATATATGATTGCCGATTTTGCCATCGTACAGCCCGATGCCGCCTTGCGAGAGGTGCAGGGTCACATCGTCGGGGAGAATCAGCGGTTTCTGCCGGTGGTTGAAAAAAACAGGTTGATCGGAGGCATTACCAGGACGGACCTCTTGCGGGCCTTGCACGATGTCCTCACCCCCTCACCCCTGGCCACCAGCACGACGAGAAGGAAGGCCGTGGCCAAACTCATAGATGAGCGGCTTGCTTCTCCTATCGTCTCCCTCCTGCGGGGATTAGGTGAGGTGGGTGAAGAGTTGGGGCAACAGGTATACGCAGTGGGGGGATTCGTCCGGGATCTGATCTTGAGGAGGGAGAACTACGATATCGATGTGGTGGTGGAAGGCGACGGCATCCACTTCGCCCAGGTATTCGGCGCCAGAAACGGATGCCGGGTGAAGGTGCACAAGAGGATGAAGACCGCTACCCTCCTTCTGGCTGATGGGTACAAGATCGATGTGGCCACGGCACGGATGGAATACTACGAGCGCCCCGCTGCCCTGCCGACCGTAGAGCTCAGTTCCATTAAGATGGACCTCTTCCGCAGGGACTTTACGATTAATACCTTGGCCATCGAGCTCTTGCCCGGCGCCTTTGGTCAACTGCTCGACTTCTTCGGAGGACAGCGGGATCTGAAAGAGAGGGTGATCAGGGTCCTGCACAACCTTAGTTTCGTCGAGGACCCTACGCGCATCTTCAGGGCTATTCGCTTCGAGCAACGGTTCGGCTTTCATATCGGGAAACATACCCAGAACCTGATGAAAAACGCCATCTCCATGGGTTTTTTCGAGCGATTGAGCGGAACGAGGCTCTTTTCGGAGTTGGAGCTGATCCTGCGCGAGGAAAATCCCCTTCCCATGGTGGAGCGGATAGCGGAGTTTAATCTCCTGCCATTCCTCCATCCCCGCTTGAAGTATGACGCTTCCACCAAGGCCCTGTTGGCCAGGGTCTATGAGGTGGTCGGCTGGTTCGACCTCCTCTTTTTAGAGGCGCAGTACTCGAAGTGGATGGTCTATATCCTCGGCCTGGCCGATCAGTTGCAGCCGAAGGGCTTGGAAGAGTTGATTCAGAGGCTCTCCCTGCCCCCGCGGTACAAAAAGATATTGCTAGAGGGGAGCAGAGAGGGGCAAAAGGTTTTGCAACGGGCGCGCCGAAAACGGATGAGCTCCGGAGAAATCTATACCCTGTTCAAGCCCCTTCCCCTTGAGGCCCTCCTCTATGTCATGGCCAAGACGGAGGAGAAAGGGCTCAAGAAGGCGATCTCCCTCTTTTGCACCCAGCTCAATGCAATGAAGGTGAGCCTGCGGGGGAAGGACCTGCAGGAGTTAGGCATCCGACCGGGCCCCCTCTACCGCGAGATCCTCGATTCCCTTCTCTTGGCGCGTCTCGAAGGCACAATCAAGACCAAAGAGGATGAGATGAGGTATGTGAAGGCTCATTACATAGAGAGGAAACCTTGCCTCTCCCCCTAGAGACTGTGTCGCAATTCAAATATTTCCCTCTCCCCATGTCCCCGCGAGGATGGCGGGATCTTCGACAATGGGGAGAGGGAAGGGTGAGGGGTCCAGCTAAAAAGCATGTAAGTTGAGGATATTTCTTTTGCTCGGTGAGTTTGACTTTATCGCTCGGCTCTGATAATTTACAAAGGTGTATCTGTGAGGGCACAAGGGTATGAAGAAGAGGCGGGTATTGAGCGGCATGCGTCCCACGGGAAAGACCCACGTGGGGCATCTTCACGGTATCCTGGAGAACTGGCGTGATCTGCAGGATCAGTATGAGTGCTTTTACTTTGCCGCTGATTGGCATGCCTTGACCTCCGAGTACAAGAACACTGCTATTATCAAAGAGAGTTTGACTGAGATGATCATCGACTGGTTGAGCGTGGGCATCGACCCCCGGCGCAGTACCCTTTTCGTCCAGTCGTGGGTAAAGGAACATGCAGAGCTCCATCTCCTTCTCTCCATGATCACCCCCCTCGGGTGGCTGGAGCGCAACCCCACCTACAAGGAGCAGCAAGAGGAGCTGGCGGAAAAAGATATCGGCACGTATGGCTTTCTCGGATATCCGGTGCTCCAGGCTGCCGACATCCTCATGTATAAGGGAAATTTTGTCCCCGTCGGCAAGGACCAACTCCCCCACCTGGAGATCACCAGGGAGATAGCCCGCCGGTTTAACTACCTCTATCGAGAGGTGTTCCCTTGTCCCGAGGCGTTATTGACGCAGGTTCCCAATCTGGGGGGGATTGATGGGAGAAAGATGAGCAAGAGCTACAACAACGCCATCTTCATCTCTGATTCTCCCGATGTCCTCGCCGCCAAGATCGAGCAGATGATCACCGACCCTCAGAGGGCATATCGGAAGGACCCGGGGGACCCTGATGTATGCGGTCTCTTCCCCTATCACCGCATCTACAGTGAACCCGCGGTCGTGGCGGAGATCAACGGAGAGTGCCGTCAAGCCGGTGTGGGGTGCAGGGACTGCAAGCGGATCTTGCTTCAGAGGTTGCAGGAGTACCTGACCTCGATCCAGGAGAAGAGAAGATACTACCTCGCCCACCTCGAAGAGGTGAAGGGGATAATCCACGAGGGGACCGAGAGGGCGAGAGAGGTGGCCCAACACACCATGGGGGAGGTGAGGGAGGCGCTGGGGCTGTAGCCATGGAAGCATATACGGTCAAGGTCGATGTCTTCGAGGGGCCCTTGGACCTCTTGCTGCATCTCATCAAGCAAAATCAGCTTGATATATATGACATACCCATTGCCTTGATTACGGAGCAGTATCTGGAATACATCAGGATCATGAAGGCCCTCGACCTCACCATAGCCGGGGAATTCTTGGTGATGGCGGCGACCCTGATGTATATCAAGTCTCGCATGCTCCTCCCCGCGCCCATCGAAGAGGAAGAGGAAGAGGGGGAGGATCCCCGGGCGGAGCTTATCCAGCGCCTCGTAGAGTACAAGAGGTTTAAAGAGGCGGCTGTTCGGCTTTCGCAGCAGGCGTTATTGGGGGTGGATGTCTTCATCAGGCCCGCCCAGGAGATCGAGGCTGAAGAGGGTGAGATCGAGGCGGATCTCTTTCACCTCATTGATGCGTTGCGCGAGCTCCTCAAACGTCAAGAGGTGGAGGATTTTCATGAGGTAACCCTGGAGCGGGTGACCTTGCGGGATAAGATGACGGAACTATATGAGAGACTCCAAGGGGCACGGGAGGCGGTGCCTTTTTCCGCCCTTTTTACTCCCCTTGCCTCACGGGTGGAGCTGATCGTCACGTTTCTCGCCCTTTTGGAGTTGATCAGATCGGGTATGTTGCGGGCCTATCAGAGGGATGTCTTCGGCCCCCTCTGGGTAACCCGCGCCTTAGCTGCGTGAGGGATTGAAAATGAAGAGGGTATTACTCAGTATCACGGTGATCTTCCTTGTGCTTTGTCTCTGTGGGGTAGGATGGGGGCAGAAGTCCTTTGTGGTCTTGGGCAAGAGCGAACAGGGAGAGGGAGCGCCAAACCCCACCCTGGAGATGGCTATTAAGGATGGGTTGACGCGCGCTATAGAGGCAGTTGTTGTGGGCATGATTGCCCCCCAGGACATGAAGAATAGACAGGAGACCTTGTCCGAGGAGTTTTATCGGAAGACCGATGCGTTTATCCTGAGTTACATAATCTTGGAAGAGACTCCACTCGAGGCCGGATATCAGGTCTCGCTCGAGGTCGTCGTAGATACGAAGGGGATAGAGAGTAGATTGATATCGCTCGGGCTTTTAAAGGATCGGGACGAGGGTCCCCGTCTGAGAGAGGTCCAGGTGGTGGTGTCGGGCATTAAGAGTTATGATACCTACCGCGCGGTGGAGCAACTGCTCAGTGCGGATGCAGAGGTTCAGGGTTTTTCCCCCACCGAGATCACGCCCCCCCTGTTCACCTGGAAGGTGATGATGAAGGGGGAGATAGGGAGGTTGGCCGACAGGTTCCTCTCCTATGACTTCGGCGGTCTCAAGGTCAAGGTTACAGCCTCAAATTCTGAGCGGTTGGAGGTAGCGTTATCGCGCTGAGTTGCTTCCATAAAAGGGGAGGCGGATGATGAAGAAAAATCCGATTCTGATAGGGCTCATCGTCATCGGGGTTATCATGGTGGTTTTCATAGGGGCTATCCTGCTGTTGACCCTGATGTTTCGCAGAGAAGCACCTTCCTTTGCGACAGGGGCAAAGGTGGGGGTGGTGGAGATCACCGGTGTTATATCCGACTCCAGGGAGGTCATCAGAGGGATTAGATACTTTGTCGAGGATGGCGGGGTGAAGGCCATCGTCTTGCGCGTCGACTCCCCCGGCGGAGGGGTGGGAGCATCCCAGGAGATCTACCAGGAGGTGGTCAAGGCCAGGAAGGTGAAGAAGGTGGTGGCGTCTTTTGGGGGGGTGGCGGCCTCAGGGGGGTACTATGTGGCCTGTGGCGCCGACAAGATCGTAGCCAATCCGGGGACCATCACCGGGAGCATCGGTGTGGTGATGCAGTTTGCCAACCTCGAAGAGCTCTTGAAGAAGATCGGGTACAAGGGGTACGTGATCAAGAGCGGGACGCATAAGGATATCGGTTCCCCCTTCCGGGAGATGACCCCCGAAGAAAAGGAATTGCTCCAGGGGGTGATCGATACCGTGCACCAGCAGTTCATCAAGGCCGTGGCTGAGGGGAGGAAGCTCCCCATCGAGAAGGTAACGGCCATCGCCGATGGGAGGATCTTTGCAGGGGAGCAGGCCCAGGCCCTGGGGCTGGTGGACGAGCTGGGGAACTTGGAGGATACAATAAGGTTGGCCGCCGACATGGCCGGGATAAAGGGTAAGCCCTCGGTGGTCTACACCCGCAAGAAAAAGCTATCGCTGTTTGATTCCCTGACGCAAAGCATTGCCCAGCGCTTCAAGGAGGAGGTGCAGCAGCAGGCGCCGCCGGATCTTCAGTATATGTGGTATCAGTGATGGCACTCATGGTTTCCGTCACACCCTTGAAAAATGAACATGACCTCTCAATTTTTGACCTTACCTCAAGGGGTGTACCCCTCAAACTCCCTACAGAGACAATCCCCCCTCACCCCCCTTTAGAAAACCGCCGGAGGTGGCCCTTTGGCCAAAGGTGACCCTTTGGTCAGGGGGGAAGGGGGGGGGATTTGAAACTTATTTTCTGAGCATACATGTGGGATTAAGGAGAATCCCCCTTCCTGGCCAGGGTGATAAAGCCCGTATGGGCCACCATACGGTGGCAGGGGCGCACGCTGAGCCCCTCGATGTGCCAGTCCCTGAGCAGCGCTTCGAAGGCCTGTATGGAGGTGAACCTCTTTTCCTCCCGGAGGGCATCCACCAAGGTCTTGACCTGGATGATGGTGGGGAGGTAACTCGTGAATATCCCGCCGGGGCGCAGGCGCTCCGCTGCATCCTTTACCACCCGCCAGGGCTCAGGGATATCTAAGATGATACGATCAATCCCCTGTTCCTCGATCCCCTCATAGATATCCCGTTGTTTTATCTCCAGATTGGTCGACTCCCCCAGCAAGAGCTGGATATTCTTCCTGGCCCGCTCGATGAACTCCTCGCGTACCTCATAGGAGATGACCCTCCCGTCAGGCCCCACCCCCCGCAGCAAGGCGAGGGTCAGGGAACCCGAGCCTATCCCTGCCTCGAGGCAGGTACACCCGGGGTGGATATCGGCATAGAACAGGATCAGGGCCAGGTCCTTGGGATAGATGATCTGGGTCTCCCGCTTCATGTGCATGATGTACTGTAAGAGGGTCGGCCTGAAGACGAGAAAGGGGTCCCCCCTGGAGGTGCGCACCACGGCCCCTTCGGGCTTGCCGATGACCTCCGCGTGAAGGATCTTCCCCTTGTGGAGGTCGATGTGCCCCTTCGCCCTCATCTTGTAGAAGAACTCCTTATCGTCCTCGGGGTCCAGGAGGATGACGCTTTCACCTTCGGCAATGGGGGGGGTCATCACTCTCTCACCCTGCTCTTTGGGCCAGAGCTTTTTTGTTTCTTCTTCCATTTTTTGAGATATTAATCTCTTTCAGGTTTTACCATATACAATTACACCTTACTTGCTTCCAGTCCATCTTGAGCTGTTCCCACATAGCCACCGTTTCCTTACAAAGGGAAACTTTTGAGAAATTATATTGATCCTTTAGATATCTCATCACTGTCTGATACATTTCATACCGAGTCTTAAAATCTATCTTCTTTCCCCAATTGGAGGTTTCTTTGAGATAAGCTGTCCACGATTTATCTTTCACCCCATTAATGGTGCTCTGAAGTCCTCGCAAGGACCCCAGGGTTATCCTCTCAGGTAAAAAGTTATCAAAAATGATAGATATAAGTGATCGATAGTGTTTATCCCAATCCTCTATAGGGACCATGGGGTCTATTCTAGCCCTCACCTCGTAGCCGTGTTCATAAAGTTTGCGTGCGGCTTCTATTCGTGTCATTACTGAAGGAGCCTTTCCTTCCCATCTTTGGGATACCGGGTCAGCATTGAGGCTGAAACTTATTATAGCCTGTTGTGGATCATGAATCTCTAATAGATGCTTTATGTTGGCAGATTTTGTAACGAAAAGAACCTTATGTCTCTTTTGTTTTTGAAAGAGGGGGATTATGAATTTAGAGAAAGGGTACTCATCCCTTTCACCCATAAGAGAATCCGCAATTTCACCGCTGTTCAAAATCTCAGGTGTCTCCACCTGCTCAAGGAAAGACTCCACATGCAATTTTACTTTTTCCAGCAGCTTGAAGGTTGGTTTCAACCTTTCCGGGCGAAAGCGAAAAGTTCCTTTGAGATAGCACCAGGCACAGTCAAAAGGACAACCGTAGGCCCATTTAAGTTCTAAAAAATGCGGGCAAACTATATCGGATGAACTTTGAGGGTAAGCAGTTTTATCAAACCTCGTAATGATAGATCCATCATTGACTCTTTCTAATAGCTCAACTTTTTCCCCTTCAAGTGTTTTATAAGTTTTATAGTGCGTCTTTAAACGTGAGAGTGTTTTTAATCGAAAGTTGCTATGATTAATCGGGTATAGATGCGCGTCATCGTTTTGCCTCACGCAATCTGACGTAATATTCTTTTCCGCCAGTAGTTTCTTAACTTTCTTCTTATATTCAGAGGCATTCCACTTCATGAAGTTTGTTTTTATCAGTTCAAGCCAGCATCCCTTACGTGTTATGCCAGGTTTATCGTTGATTATAGTGAGGATTTCTTCCTCAATTTCCTTTGCATGACAGACAATTTTCTTCCAGTCAGATTCTTCAAATAAAGTTCCTCCCCATTCCATTTCATGAAGGGTTTCATAGTATGCTTTATACATAATGTCATTCATAAGCTCCAAAGCGTCTGGATGGCGAGAACAAAAAATAATGTAATATTTTACGCGGCCTTCTGCTTTTTCTCTGACAGGACAATAGCCAGCATAGGGCAAATGTTTTTTTAAAAGCTCTACATATTTTTCTACTACTTGGCGCTCTTTTTCATCTGGGGAAAGATCAGACCACATAATACTTTGCCAATAATCACCGCCAAGAATTTGGGTTAGCCTTTGATTTAATATATTCGTTCTTATACTTGCTGCTCTTCCGCTCCTAGCCTTATACGTTGCTAGCCTATGCAAAGTGGGCATGCTTATATTTATTATTATTTCCGTGCTAAACTTTTTAGCTCTTCCTAAATAAGGTTCCAGAGAGGAGAACTCCAAGCCTTTGAGTCCAAAAGGGTCTAAATAAACTAACAAGGTTGCATCCCCAACAACATCTTTTAACGCCTTTAGAAGCTCTTGAGCATTTCCGTAAAGCGGATTTGCTTTTTCTCTCCTAATATATTCCTGTATATTTTCTGTTAATTTCAGATGTGTAGACTTATGCTTGTTAACGAAGATTGTCAAATATTGGTTAGGAACGTGCCTTTCGGCAATTTCGCAAATGATTAACGGAGATCCTTTTGTACCATCATCAAAAATACCTTGGCCTGCAAATGCATCCACCAATACTATCTTGCGGTTAAGTTTTGATACCTTGCGCAAGTAGGGCACCAAATAACCACCAATAACTCTATCTTTAATCTTAGACCAAGGCCTTTTTCCCTTGAAGAATTCTAATTCGCTTACCATTTTCGTCAATAATCCGGTTTGAAGATTAATTGCTATCGATTTCCCCCCACGATCTTTATTTCCTCGTCCGTTAATCCATAGAGCTTGTAAACGATCTGGTCTATGAGCCAGTCGGTCTTGTGGAGCTTTTCTTTCAAGGGTAAGAGCTTTGAGAGGGATTTTTCGTATTCAGATTTGATATTTTCGTAAAGCTCTCTGGATTTGAGGTTTGCTTGGATTCTTGTCTTGTTTTTCTCCAATATTTTCCAGAATCCCTCAAACGGAAGAGGTTCCTCTTTCTTCTGGTAATCCCCCAGATAGTTCTCTATGTGGGTTTTTCCGGTCAAGGCGTCAACCCCTTTTCCCCCCTCGCTGTCTGGTTGGACTTTAAGTTGCCCCTCGATCCATTCTAGATATCCTTTAATCTCTTTTTGTTTCTCTTTGTTCATCTCGATCATTTGCTCAGCAAGGAAGGCAAGAATATCATGTACTACATCTGACTGCTCCCAGAAAATGCCTTCGGGGATTTGCCAGTCTTTGTTAAGTGGATCGGCATTGTGCTTTTTAACAAGTTCTGCATCCGGTTTATGCTCTCTAATTATTCTCGATTCAATGAAACAGAGAAATGTGTCTGGTTTCGAAGTCTCAAGAAACTTTTTGTAGTGACTCTCGGCTTCATTAAACAATTTTTTCCTGCATTCTCTTGATGTGACAAAGGAAATTTGACGGATAGGAAGTTTTTCAAGATTAACTATCTTTACCTCGGCAAAAACCCTTCCAAATTCAGGTACAAGCACTCGATGTACGAATGATAGGAATTTTGAATTAAGAACTGAAAGTATAAACTCTAATGAATAATTTTCCATTTTTGAGACTAGATTGTGAACATTGTTTAGGTTGAGGTATTGTTCGTCGTCAATTGCAGCAATTATAGAGTCTGCTGTTTGCCTAATGATAATCTTTTTGTTGACAAAAAAGGGTGTTTCTGGGCGTGGGGCGGCTAACCATTCGCCATAACTAATCCATCTGGACTCTTGGGGATTTAAATTGAATTTATGAAAATCCTCTCCTCTTAAATAGGGCTTATAAGTGTCATCTTTTTTATAATCAGAATCAAATATTCGACCTTGAACTATTTTTTTTGTTTGAGGAGGAGTCCCTTTGCCCACTTCATATGGTTTTAGGCCATTACAAATGTCCCCAATATTTTTTAATAGGAAACTTTCCTTCAATATCTTTTCTAAAAATTCGAGAATTTGAGGGGTTAAGTATTCGGTTATTCGTTTACCCGCAAAGTCCTCTATCTTCTGCTGGCAAATTTCAACCCATTTGATATTTAATTTTTCTGGAATATCAAAAACAATCCCCAGCATTAGAACAGATTTCGAATCCGGCCTATCCTTCTTAACAACTTCTATACAGGTTTCCACGGTAGCATCTTTAAAGACGGGTTCTTTAAAAAAGATAACTTGTTCTAGCTGGTAATTGGCGAGAATTAATCCCCGAAGATTTTCATAATAGTGCTCAGAAAGCCAAGTCGTGGGTGTGATGTAAGCTTGAAAACCATCTTTTCTTAAAAGTGAGAGGGCCTTCTCAATAAACAAAGCGAAACTATCAAATTGATATTCAGCTGCCTTATAATTCCCCTTTAAAAACGCTTTTGATCGAGAATCAAATGCAACACCGTACGGTGGATTTCCTATTATCACGTCAAACCCTGGATTAGGTGAGGATTTTCCATGGTGGTCATAAAAGACCTCGGGAAATTCCAGTTCCCAATGGAAAAAGTTTTTCTCCTTTGCTAAGTTTAATGCTTTATTTAGGTATTCTTCGACCCACTCTTTAGGTATTCGTTCCTCTTTGCCGAGGATAGAATCAGAAAATGCCTTATATAATTTTTGATCTATCTTCACACCGAAAAAAGAGCTTATCCAGATATTAGCAATATCACGCCACTTGTCTATCCTCTCCTTATTTAAGTTTTGATATAAGTCTGTTTTTTTCTTAATATCTTTGACATCCTCTGAAGCAATTTGCTCGATAAGAAGATAATCACCAACTGCGAGTCCCAAATCTATGGTTAATGAGGGGAACTCTATAGGCAGGGATAGGGTCAATGCAGTGTCTTTATTTTTTTTCTTTTTTCCCGGAATATGATGAAGGTCTTCAACCTTTGCATCCATTAAAGAATTTCCGCATTTAAGATGATGGTCTAAGAAGTTCAAAGGCTTCCCTTTTGCAACCGTATAAAGCCACAAAGAGAGTTTTGCTAGCTCTACGGCCATTGGATTTAAATCTACTCCGAAGATACATCTTTCTACTACCTCGCGTCTTGCCCATCTTATGTCTTCTTCTGATTCTTTTAATCCATATGGTTCTGAGGGTTCCCTAAACACCATCTCCTTCTCATGTTCTTCAAGAGGTTCGCCGCTTAAGACTTCTAAAAGTTTTCTTGCCAGAAAATCTGTTGCCTCAACGAGGAAATGTCCACTGCCCATCGCAGGGTCAAGGACCTTTAATGAAAGAAGCTCATCAATCAGGTTTCCTTCGGCCTTTCTAAGTTCTTTCTCAAGAAATTCCTTACTTGCTCCCCTTGATCCCTTTATCTTTTTCTTAAGTTCCTCAATATTTTCTGAAACCTTTTTTCGCTTTTTCTCCACTAAAGGCCCAAGGGTATTTTCAATAATATACTCAACAATATAACCAGGTGTGTAATAAGAGCCTGTAGCTTTACGCTCACCTTTGTCTGTGACAAGATAAATTTCGCCGGCTTGAATTATTTCGTCTTCCCTGATTGATTTTTTTGTTTTTTTATCTTCAACAAGAGGGACAAATTTTTCTTTGCCTTTATCCTTGATCGGAAAAAGGTCTTGATCAGCAATCCTCAGCTTGTATTCAAGAAGCCCTTCATAAATAGAACCTAAGTGTCTAATGTCGAGACTTCCATAATCGATGTAGGCTTTATCTTTAGTATCTTTAGAACGAGAGAGGAGATCAATTGCTTTCGCCACATAGGAATCACCTACCTTATGCTTTTCAAAAAAGTTATGTTTTTCCTGATCAAACAATCCTCCATTATAAGGAGGGACTCCAAGTTCTCTGTTTCCTTTGTTGATGATTTCAAATAACTCTTTCAGTTTATTCCAATATCCGATTGTTGAGCTTGCGATGGACACATTTTTATCGAGCTTATTTGCAATTTCCTTTTTAAAGGAATCTAAGCTGTATGAGTCGGTATAAAGCTTATTTTCTCGAAGGGGTAGAAGGTCACGATGCTCTGCATAAAGAATGAAAAGAAGTCGATAAAGCAGGATAAGGGAATTGTCGTGGATCTCTTTTAGGTGTTTTTCTGAGAAGCTATTACCAGAAGTTTTTAAAAACCCCTGGGCCAGTGTTTTCAGGGCCTGATAGATGTTCTCTTTAAGCTCCTCTCCAACTTCCTCCGCATAATCAACGCTTCCTTTATATACTTTCTCTATAAATTCAGGGAAGGCATCCCTGCGGAAGAGTAAATAGAAATATCTGAAATCTTCAGGGGTGCCTGATTCTATAAGATCTTCGAGGTCAATCTCATAAAAGATGTCAAGCCTCTTTGAGGTCTCACGTTCGTAGAGTCTCCAGTATTTACCATCAGTAAGAACTCCCCACTTAACACCAGTAAGCCACAGATACCGGCTAATCTGAAGTGATGGGTTTTGAACCTCGAATGGGTCAGCTTCCGTTTTAAGTTTCTTATCGAGCGGTCTTCCCCAACGCTTGGCCTCGGCAACACAGGTTACTCTCTTAAAGTAGTCATTTTTCTTTCCCTTTTGTGCAGTTTTTAGGCTTTCTGAGCTTTGAAAAAGGGCGTAATCAGGTCTCTTAGACCATTCGCCTGCGGGGACGGGCGCATTGACATCAACTGCCCACCCGAGGTAATCCAGAACCTTATCGAGAAAATGCTTTCTTAGCTGGTCTTCATTTATGGCTTCAAATCTGCTCTTATCCCAAATCCCCTTTACCTTCTCAAAGACAGCCTTAACTTCAGAAACGAGGATTTTGAATTCTTCCTCTTTGGGGAGAAGTTCATCCAAATAATAATTAGAGAACAATCCTCTATTGCGATGGGGCCTCATACTTTATTACCTATCCCCCATCCTCCTGGCGATCTCCAGGGCAGCGGCGATTCTGTGAGTCTTAACTGCCCCCAGTCCTTTTATCTCCAGGAATTTCTTGATGGGTTGCCTTGACATCCCTGTGAATGATCCGAATCTGGCGAGGATTTCTTCAGCTATCTTTTCTGCGGGCTTGCCCTTGATACCTGCGGAAATCAGGATGGCAAGGAGTTCGGCATCAGAGAGACTCGTTGGTCCAAGCTCTCTTAGTTTCCCTCCTGGGTGTCGCCAGCGTCGATTTGATGCTGCGTCCATTGTGCTCCCCCCCTCAACTTTTTACACGGCAGGCAGCTAGCTTTCAAGTTCCTTCTTCAGCTTCTTTGAGCATTCACGTATCTTGAGGGCTGTTGTATAAAGGTCCTCTACGATCTTAATCCTTTCTGTGGGAGTAAGCTTCTTAAGCTTTTCTCTCGTATACCTCCTCTCCCACTCGTGGAATTTTGTCCAATCGGGCTTGACCCCTTTTGTGCTCATGTCGCAGATAACCTCTTCCCCCATTTTTCTGCCAGTATAGGGTAAACCAGGAGAGAAGGCAAGGCGAGCGCAGGTCAGGTGCTCGAAGGGGGTCATCCCGGTCCCCTCTCTTTTTACCACTTGACAACCCTCCATAATTAATATAAATATCAAATAGATAGCAGTTATATAATCCTTGTAAAAATTTAGGCAAAAAGGAAGAGAGCAAAACCATGCCGGCACGTATGTTGGTGAAAGATGGGGAAAAATACAGTGGTAAATATGTTGCCACAAGATCGTTCAAGGACAACGATGTCGTATGTGCAGGAACAGACCCCGTGAAGGTCATTCAAGAAGCAAAGAAAAAGGGGGCACAAGACCCTGTTCTTATCTATGTCCCTGAAAAAGGGATGACACATATCTACCGATGCCGTTAACCAATGGCCCTTTTATCGTATGGGCTGATGGAATATACCGTCCGACGCTTCAAATCCGCATAATCAACCCCCATACCGGCCTGAGTCAAAGAACCTACGGGCTCATTGATACCGGCGCCGATGAGTGTGCGGTCCCTGCAAGTTATGCCCCCCTCTTAGAGCATGATTTACAAGCGGGAAGACAAAAAACGGTTTCTACTGGTAATGGCGAGACAATTGCCTATGCGCATACGACAAGGTTCGAGATTTTTGACCCTTCAACGGGAGGGGTGGCGTGTACAGTTGATGATACACCTATAGATTTTATGCCGAATCTCCACGTTATCCTGTTAGGCGTTCATAGCTTTTTAAGCAGGTTCATTGTGCATATAGATTATCCGCGTCAAATATTCTCAATCAAATATCCCCAATAGATACCCCGTCGCTTTATTATCGGCGGACTGTACCACTACCCCCTTTTCACATCGATTGACAGCAACGGGGTCCTTTTGCTATAGTGCTGAAAAGGTGGTTCCCTTAAAAGGAGGGGGTGTATGGAAGAACTGAAAGGGATAGAGGAGGCCCTTACCTTTGACGATGTCCTCCTGCTTCCCGCGGAGTCAACAGTCCTCCCGTATGAGGTAGATATCAGTGCAAGGCTCACCAATGCCATCAGTTTAAGTATCCCCCTGTTGAGTGCGGCCATGGATACGGTCACCGAGGCCAGGACGGCCATCAGTATGGCCCAGGCCGGGGGGATCGGCATCATCCACCGCAATCTCGCCGTCGAGGTCCAGGCGGCTGAGGTGGACAAGGTAAAAAAATACGAGAGCGGCATGATCGTCAACCCCATCACCATGGAACCCGAGCAGCGGGTGTATGAGGCCCTGGAGGTCATGAGAAAATACGGGATCTCAGGGGTCCCGGTCACCAAGAAGGGCAAGTTGGTGGGGATCCTGACCAACCGTGACCTGCGGTTTGAAAAGAAGCTGGATGCGACGATCTCCTCGGTGATGACCAAGGAGAGCCTGGTAACTGTTCCCGAGGGGATCGCCCTCGAGGAGTCGAAAGAGATCCTGCACAAACATCGCATAGAGAAGTTATTGGTGGTTGATAAGGAGAACAACCTCAAGGGTCTTATCACCATCAAGGACATCGAGAAGACGGAGAGCTACCCTTCTTCCAGTAAGGATTACCTGGGGCGCCTCAGGGCAGGGGCTGCCGTTGGGGTAGGCAAAGACGTAGAGAAAAGGACCCCGGCCCTGATCGAGGCAGGGGCAGATGTTATCGTCGTCGATTCCGCTCACGGGCACTCCCAGGGGGTGATCGAGGCGGTCAGGTGGATTCGCAAGGAGTTCCCGGATTGCCAGATCATCGCCGGCAATGTGGCCACTGAGGAAGGAACGACAGCTTTGATCAACGCCGGAGCCGATGCCGTCAAGGTAGGGGTGGGGCCCGGATCCATCTGCACCACGCGGGTGATAGCGGGCATCGGCGTCCCGCAGATAACGGCGATCATGAAGGCTGCCAGGGTAGCTCGTAAGCACAATATCCCGATTATTGCCGATGGGGGAGTGAAATATTCCGGTGATGTGACCAAGGCCCTCGCTGCCGGGGCGGATACGGTGATGATCGGCAACCTCTTCGCCGGCACCGATGAGAGCCCTGGTGAGATGGTCCTGTACCAGGGGCGCAGCTACAAGGTTTACCGCGGTATGGGCTCCCTCGAGGCCATGCGCGAGGGGAGCAGAGACAGATATGCCCAGGGGGATGTGGAGGAAGGAAAGTTGGTCCCTGAGGGGATCGAAGGGAGGGTGCCGTATCGTGGGGTCCTCTCCTTCTGCGTCCATCAATTGATGGGTGGTTTGAAGGCAGGGATGGGCTATGTCGGATGCAGAAACGTCCGTGATCTTCAAGAAAAGGCCAGATTTATTAAGATAACGAGCGCAGGTCTGCGCGAAAGCCATGTCCACGACGTCATCATAACCAAAGAGGCGCCAAATTATCGCCTTGAATAGGATATAGGGGAGCATTGAGAGACAGAAACCTAAAGAGTTGGCGCATGATGGCCTCCTTCGTATGCTCGGCGCAGGGGGGGGTGCTTGGGCAGCGGAACTGGGGGAAGAAGGGGAGGCATGGGTTTCTCCTGCCCCGCATGATGCCGAGTTCGGGAGACTGTGGGGTGAGCGGCGCGCAGCGATGGCCGCAGGCGGCACAATCGGTGAACGGCACTTAGAGGAGATGATCCAGCGAAAGCTCGATCGCGGGATTAGCAACCTCTGGGAATATGCCATCCCCTTGATACAGGAGGGCATGGCGTTGAAGGACAAGGAACAGGCGGTGAAGTTGGGGGAGTTCGCTCAGCAGATGGCGCCGGATCTCCCCTCCGTCTATTTCTATACAGGCCATGCCATGGTGGAGGAGAATCGATGGAGGCTCAATTCGGCCCTCGAAAAAAATGCCGAGGGAATAAAGACATATACGCGCAATATCCCCCTGGCCGCCGGTCAAGGTCTCACCATCCTCTATATTGCGGGCCTCGGGGTTTTGTTGGCCATAGTGACCTTTTGCCTTTTGGTGTTCTTTAAACGCCTGCCGATATATTTTCATATCTTGAAAGAGGAGTTGGGAGGGGATACGCAAGAAATGATGAGGGGGATGGGACGAATCCTTCTCTTCGCCCTTCCCTTGCTGTTGCAGCTCAATATCGTGTGGTGCGCCCTCGTGTGGTGCCTGATCCTCTGGAGGTACCTCACGAAAGGCGAGAAGGGGGTGGTGATATTCTCCTTTTTGCTCGTCGTCTATATACCCCCCCTTGGTGAGGCCCTCTTTCAGTTCATGGAAGGTCCTCGGGCCCAGGTAGTCTTTGATATATACGAGGCATCGTACGGGGAGAGGCAACCCCAGGCAATGGAGAGGCTTCAGCTGTGGACCCAGGATCATCAGGAGGATCGGGATGCCCTCTTCACCGTGGCCCTGGCCGCCAAGCGGGAAGGGGAGTATCCCGAGGCGAAGAGATATTACCAGCAACTGGTAAAACTCAACCCGTCGGACGCTCGGAGCATTTCCAACTTTGGGAATCTCTCTATGGCCCTGGGCGATCCGTCGCAGGCGAGTTCCCTCTATCGACAGGCCATCGAGTTGGCCCCCCAAAACGGTGTCTACTATTTCAATCTGAGCAAGGCCCTTTCACAAAAGTCGATGCTCATCTTGCAGGACGCCGACCAAAACTTCCAAAAGGCCAAGGAATTGAGCCCCGGGATAATCGGGGACCATTTAGAGATCGACTCCCCTCATCCCAATCGCATGGTGATAGATACGGTCATCTCCCTTGAGCATCTGCGAAGGAGGCTCTTTGCCGAGTTTTGGCGCGAAACAGGCCTTTCCTATTTCATAGTGGATGTCTGGCTCCGCGATCTTTCTCCTCGTGTACCCTTCGTCTTGCCCATCTTTTTCGCTGCATTCGCGGTTGTTTTGTCATTCATCGGCAGGGGGCGAGAGGAGTGGTGGAGATGCTCCCTGTGCGGGATGATCAGCAACCAAACCCTCGGTAAAAAGGAGGGGATGAGACGCATCTGTGTGCGATGCTTTCGGATCTTGAAGGGCAAGGAGATAGATCAAGAGCTCAAGGAGCACAAGCTGAGGGAGACAAAGGGATTTCAGGTGAGGATGGGGATCTATGATAAGATATTCCCCCTTCTCATCCCCGGTGTCGGTCATATCTGGAAGGGATATAATGTCTGGGGGTTTTTCTATCTAGCGATATTCTTTATCTTTTTGGTAAGGTTCTATTTTTGGAAGGGAATAATTCTTCCGGCCATCCCTTCTTTCGCCTCTGGTGTGCTCGGCGGAGCGCCCCTGGTCATTGTGACCTTTATCCTATTTTACCTGATGGTGCTCAGAGGGGGGTATAAGAAGCAGGGACTGGAGATATCCAAGCCTTCCTTCTCGCTGGAAGGGATCAGGAGGTGAGGTAAGCGATGGCCTTAGAGGGAGAACTGAAGGATTTTAACATTCTCGAGGTTATCCAGTTGCTGGGCCAGCAGGGCAAGACAGGTGTCCTGAGGGTGTGGGGGCTGGGTAAGAAGGATGATGAGGCCGGGATATTCTTTTTCGATGGCAAGATAACCCATGCAACCTCCACCCAGCGGACAAAAGGGGGCCTGTTAGGGGAACGGCTGGCCAAGACAGGCATCATCTCCAGGGACAACTTGCAGACCGCCCTGCGGACCCAGAAAAAGTCGCGCCGCTTTTTGGGAGAGATCGTTGTGGAGGCAGGGATGGCTGAGGAGCAGACGGTCCTCAACGCCCTGCATACCCAGGTCCACGAGCTTGTTTACGAGGTGTTTCGATTGGAGGCAGGGAAGTTCAAGTTTGATGCTCTCACCGGGGAAGCCTTCCCCAAGATCTCGCTTCAGTTACATGCCGATGAGGTGATGTTGAATATCCTCAAGATGGTGGATGAGTGGCCGGAGATAGAGAAGAAAGCGCCTTCCCCGACGATGGTCCTCCAAAAGGCCGGGACCCTTGAGAAGCATGGGATTGACCTGTCGGAAGCTCACGCATCGGTCTACCGCTTGGTGGATGGCACCAGGAGCGTCCAAGAGATCATCGACATGAGCCTCGTGGGGAAATTCGCCACCTTGGAGATTTTAGCGAGTCTTTTAGAGGGGGGCGATATAAAGGAGCTGGGTATCAAAAGGGGTGCACTGCCTGCTCAGGCGGCACCGCGGGTCGAGGTGCGGAGACAGAGGCCCGCCTATGCGAGGTATGGATTGGGATTGCTCATCTCCTTCATCCTTCTCCTTGTCTCTTTGTTCCCCTTTAAGCTCGCATTTTTATGGACGGACCATCGCGGGGAAGGGTATTCCCTCCGAGGATATGCCGAGCGGATGAGACAGGAACGGGTGGAGTGGGGCAGAAAGATCTTCTTTTTGGAACGGGGGAGGTATCCGGAGAGTCGCAGGGAACTCGTCGACGCCGGGATATTGACGGAAAAGGATTTGAAGGGGGTAGATGTCCGCAGAGAAAGTAATCATCCTTGATTTCGGTTCCCAATATACCCAACTCATCGCCCGCAGGATCAGAGAGCAGAAGGTCTACTGCGAGATTCACCCGTACACCCTCTCTCCCGAGGCGATTAAGGGTAACTCGACAAAAGGGATTGTCCTTTCCGGGGGGCCGGCCAGCGTCTACGATAAGGGTGCCCCGCGGGTTGATGCAGAGCTCTTCCAGCTCGGGATTCCCGTATTGGGGATTTGCTACGGCATGCAGCTGATGACCTCTCTGCTCGGCGGGAAGGTGGCTCCTTCCAGGGAGCGGGAGTATGGGAAGGCCGAGCTCAAGATAGATGAGCCCTCTCAGATTTTTGCAGGACTTGATACGGGGCAGTCATACCGGGTATGGATGAGCCATGGCGATCGGGTGGAGAAGCTCCCCCCTGGATTTAGGACCTTTGCTCATTCCCCCAATTCCCCCGTCGCCGCCATGGGAGACCCGGATCGGGGCCTCGTAGGTCTCCAGTTTCATCCCGAGGTCGCCCATACCGAGATCGGCGGCCAGATCCTCAGTAATTTCCTCTTTCGCATTTGTCAGTGCCGCGGGAGCTGGGACATGAGGTCATTTGTTGAGGCCTCTGTGAAGAGGATCAAGGAGGAGGTGGGGAGGGAACGGGTCATCTGTGCTCTGAGCGGTGGGGTCGATTCGTCAGTGGTAGCTGCCCTGATGCACAAGGCCATCGGCGATCGTCTCACCTGTATCTTCGTCGACAATGGCCTCTTGCGTAAGGCAGAGGCGCAGGAGGTATTATCGATCCTCAAAGATTCCTTCCATTGGGATCTCCATTTGGTTGATGCCCGGAAAGAGTTTCTCAGCCGCCTCAAGGGGATAGAGGACCCCGAGCAGAAGCGCAAGGTGATCGGCGAGCTGTTCATTACGATCTTCGAAAAGGAGGCCAAAAAACTCGGCAAGGTGGAATATCTGGCGCAGGGGACCCTGTACCCCGATGTCATCGAGAGCGTATCTTTCAAAGGGCCCTCGGCCACTATTAAGAGCCATCATAATGTGGGGGGTCTCCCGGAGAGGATGCACTTGAAACTCATTGAACCCCTGAGGGAGCTCTTTAAAGATGAGGTGAGAAGGGTCGGGGTGGAATTGGGCCTGCCGGATCGGATCGTGTACCGACAGCCTTTCCCCGGTCCGGGTTTGGCTGTTCGGGTGCTCGGAGAGGTAACCGAGGAGAGATTGCAGGTCTTGCGCGAGGCGGATGCCATTATGCAAGACGAGATCTTAAAGGCCGGCCTCTACCGTGATATCTGGCAGTCCTTTGCGGTGCTGCTCCCCATCAGGACGGTGGGGGTGATGGGGGATGAGAGGACCTACGAACACGTGATCGCCTTGCGCGCCGTCTCCAGCTTGGACGGCATGACGGCGGATTGGGTAAGGCTCCCGTACGAGCTCTTGGGCCTGATAGCGAATCGAATCATCAATGAAGTGCAGGGGGTAAATCGGGTGGTCTATGATATCAGTTCCAAGCCGCCCAGCACCATTGAGTGGGAATGAGGGTCTCGGCGAAAGAGCCCCCCTTTCTTGAGAGGTGCGATGCTGAGGGTACCCCCTGATCCGGTCGACAGGCGGCGCGGCAACCATTGTCAATCTTGTAGCAGTTAAGAAGGAAACATGAAAGAGTTTGTCCATCTTCATCTCCATAGTCAATATAGCCTCTTGGATGGCGCCATTCGCTTTGAGGAACTCTTTCCCCTCGCTCGCACGTATGGGATGAAATCTTTGGCCCTAACCGACCACGGGAATATGTTTGGGGCGATCGAGTTCTATCAAGGGGCCATCAGCCATGGGATAAAACCGATCATCGGGTGTGAGATCTATGTAGCCCCGGAGTCACGCTTGAAGAAGGAGCCGGGAAAGTTCAAGGATGCCTCCTACCATCTGGTCATCTTGGTCAAGAACCAGGAGGGTTATGGCAACCTCATCCGTTTGATAAGCCTCGCCCATCTGGAGGGATTTTATTATAAACCGCGGGTGGATAAGGAGCTCCTGGAAAAATACAACAAGGGGTTGATCGTCCTCAGCAGTTGTCTGAAGGGTGAGATCCCCGTGCTCTTACGTAATGAGAAGAAAGCCGAGGCCAAGGCAGTAGCCGGGTGGTATAAGGAGATCTTTGATCAGGGGCGGTTCTATCTGGAGGTCCAGGACAACGGCCTTGAGGAACAGAAGATTGTCAACCAAGGGCTGGTGGAGCTGAGCCGGGAAATGGGGATACCGTTGGTAGCCACCAACGATTGTCACTACCTGAGGCGCGAGGATGCCGTAGCACAAGATGTCCTGCTCTGCATTCAGACAGGTAAGACCCTCAAGGACCCCAAGCGCATGAAGTTTTCCACCGATCAGTTCTACCTGCGCCCTGTGGAGGAGATGGAGCGATTGTTCGGCCCGTATCCGGAGGCATTACGGAACACCCTCGAGATAGCCGAACAGTGCAACCTGGAATTGCGCTTCGAAGAATATCATCTGCCCCGGTTTAAGCCCCCCATCGGGGAGTCGTTGGACCACTACCTCGAGAAATCGGCCCAGGAGGGGTTGGAACGGCGTTTCGCCTATACCTCAAGGGCCCCGGGGGAGCAAGAGCGGTACCTGAAGCGCTTGCACGAGGAACTCTCCATGATCAAGTCCATGGGGTTTTCCGGCTACTTCCTCATTGTGGCTGACTTCGTCAACTATGCCAAGACAAAGGGAATCCCCGTGGGGCCGGGCAGAGGATCTGCGGCGGGGAGCTTAGCGGCCTATTCCCTCGGGATAACTGATATCGACCCTTTGGCATACGATCTCATCTTCGAGCGGTTCCTCAATCCCGAGCGTATCAGCCTTCCCGATATCGATGTGGACTTCTGCATCGAAGGCAGAGATGAGGTGATCAGGTACGTGACGGAGAAGTACGGCACGGAAAACGTGGCCCAGATCATCACGTTTGGTAAGATGCAGGCTAAGGCGGTGGTGAGGGATGTGGGGAGGGTATTGGATCTTCCCTATAAAGAGGTGGATGCCATCGCCAAGCTCATCCCGAACACCCTCAACATCACCTTGGAGCAAGCCCTGGAGCAGGAACCGAGGCTCAAGGAGCTCGCTGCCCGTGATGAAACGGTTGCTCATCTTCTCTCTCTGGCCCGGTCCTTGGAAGGGATGGTCCGCCATGCATCCACCCACGCCGCGGGCGTGGTTATCTCCCATCGTCCCCTGATGGAATACATCCCCCTCTACAGGGGCGCAAAGGGCGAGGTGATCACCCAATATGCCATGAAGGATGTGGAACGGGTCGGCCTGGTGAAGTTCGATTTTTTGGGCCTCAAGACGCTGACGGTCTTGAGCAAGGCGGTTGAACTGATCGAGCGAACCAAAGGGGATAAGATCGAGCTCACCCGTATTCCCCTTGGCGACCAGGAGACCTTTAAACTACTCGGCTCCGGTGATGCCACGGGGATATTCCAGTTGGAAAGCTCCGGTATGAGGGATCTGCTGATGAAGTTGCGTCCGGAGACCTTTGCGGATCTTATCGCCTTGGTGGCCCTTTACCGGCCGGGACCCCTTGGAAGCGGTATGGTGGATGACTTTATCAAGAGGAGACATAAAAAGTCTGCGGTACGATATGATGTGCCCAAGGTGAAGGAGATCCTTGAAGATACCTATGGTGTGATCGTCTACCAAGAGCAGGTGATGCGTATCGCCAGCACATTGGGCAATTTTACGCTCGGAGATGCCGACATCCTGCGACGTGCTATGAGCAAGAAGGATCCGGCGGAGATGGAGCGATTGAAGGAAAAGTTTATCGAGGGAGCGCGCCGTAACGGGATAGAGAAGGGAAAGGCCGAGCGCATTTTTGAGATGATGACCAAGTTCGCCGAGTATGGCTTTAATAAGTCTCATAGCGCTGCCTATGCCCTCATCGCCTATCAGACGGCCTATCTCAAGGTCCATTACCCCCTCGAGTTCATGGCCGCGCTGCTGACCTGTGACATGGACAACACCGATAAGGTGATGCGGTTTGTGGCCGAGTGCCGGGAGAAGGCCATAGAGGTTCTCCCCCCGGACATCAATGAGAGCGATTGGGGTTTTACGGTTTCAGAAGGGAAGATCAGATATGGCCTGGGGGCGGTCAAAAACGTGGGGTTTGGGGCGGTTGAAGAAATAGTGCGCCTCCGAGAGGAGGGGGCGCAGATCTCGTCTTTGTTCGATTTTTGTGAGTCGGTGGACCTGCGCAAGGTGAACCGCAGGGTGATCGAGAGTTTCATCAAGGCCGGGGCCTTCGATTCCATCGGCGCTCGCCGGTCCCAACTCATGCTCGTTTTGGAAGAGGCCATGGAGCAGGGACAGGCGCGACAAAAAGAGCGCCGAGGGGGACAATCGGCCCTCTTCGACGGACTTCAATCCCCTCACGGCCAAACCAAGCTGCTCGCAATAGAGGAATGGCCTGAAAACCAACTCTTGAGCTTTGAGAAAGAGGTGCTCGGCTTTTACCTGACCAGCCACCCCCTGATCAGATATCAAGAGGATATCCGCGAACTCACCACGGCGGATACGGAGACCCTGGCCGAGATGGCAAACGGGACTCAGGTCAGCATCGGGGGATTAGTGGCGGAGGTAAAGGAGATCAGTACCAAGAAGGGGGACCAGATGGCCTTTCTCTCCCTGGAGGATATGAAGGGAAGGGTGGAGGTGATCATTTTCCCTGATCTCTTTCGCACCGTTCGTCCTTACCTCAAGGCGGATGTGCCCCTCTTGATTCGAGGGGTCTTGGATAAGGGAGAGGAGAGGCATAAGGTGAAGGCATCTTCTGTGGTGCCCCTTGATGAGGCCAAAAAAGAGAGGATATCGAAGGTCCATTTTCGGCTGCGCACCCCGGGGCTTTCCAAAGAGCAGATGTTGAGACTGAGAGAGATCTTGGAGGAGAATAAGGGGGGATGTGAGGCCTTGTTGCACCTCATTGTTCCCCCTCAGTCAGAGGTGATCATGGCGCTTTCCCCTGCGCTGACGGTGGAGCCTTCCGAGCAGATGCGGCAATCGGTGGAGGGGCTGTTCGGCGAAAAGACGGTGGAGATGGAGTGAGAGCACCTCGAGCCGGGAGCGGATCCGAACGTCGTCAAGGGGGATATGCGCAATGGTGAGACACTATCTTGATTTTGAGAAACCGCTCAGGGAGTTGGAGAGGGAATATGAGGAACTTCGACGCTTTGCCCCTCGGGATGACCCCAGAGTCAGCGCCAGGATAGAGAAGCTTGAAAAACGGATAACCAAGGTCAGGGAGGAAACCTATGCGCAGCTCACCCCGTGGCAGAGGACGCAGCTGTCCCGGCACATCGATCGCCCCCATACCTTAGACTACATCCGCATGATCTTCGAGGACTTCATAGAGCTCCATGGCGACAGGGGTTTCATGGATGATCCGGCCATGGTAGGAGGACTTGCCCGTCTCGATGGAGAGGCGGTGGTGGTGCTCGGGCATCAAAAGGGGAGAGATGTGAAGGAAATGGGCTATCGGAACTTCGGGATGTCCCATCCGGAGGGCTACCGTAAGGCCCTCAGGATAATGGAGTTGGGGGTAAGGTTCAACAAGCCCATCGTCACCATGATCGACACGCCGGGGGCTTATCCCGGGGTGGGAGCTGAAGAGCGAGGGCAGGCCGGGGCCATTGCCCACAACCTCAGGGAGATGGCTGCCTTTCCCGTGCCCATCGTCGTGGTGGTTATCGGCGAAGGGGGAAGCGGCGGCGCCTTGGCCATCGGGGTAGGGGATAGGATCTTGATGATGGAAAATGCCATCTATTCGGTTATATCCCCGGAGGGCTGCGCCGCCATCCTGTGGCGGGATGGTACAAAAGGTCCTCTGGCAGCCGAGGCGCTGAAGATAACGGCGGCGGACCTCCTGAACTTGGAGGTCATCGATGAGATCATCCCTGAACCGTTTGGTGGCGCCCATCGCGATTATGAGGGGGCTGCCGCCACGGTGAAAGAGGCGGTAGTGCGTCATCTCAGGGAGCGGAAGGATGTCCCCGTGGAACGACTCTTAGCCGAGCGGTATCAACGCTTCCGCCGCATGGGGTCCTTTTTGGAGGAGTGAGAGTCGCACCCTGGCAGCACGGGGGAATATTCCCATACCATTCCACTGGCCGCAATCATCACGCCCCTTCCAGCAGCATCATCAATGGCATACATCTTCTCGGTCAAAAGGCGATGGGAAAGATCAAGGGATTCCCTCTGACTGACTGCGGGAGGGCCTTGAAGGTAAGTGCAGAGGCAGACAATTGATCAGGGAAGAGGCGATACGGAGATCCCCGAGGTGAAGGATGGGAACTAAGATAAGGGTCCTCCCCGCTGAGGTGGCGGGTAAGATAGCAGCGGGAGAAGTGATTGAAAGGCCGGCCTCTGTGGTGAAGGAGTTGGTGGAAAACTCCTTGGATGCCGGAAGCCGCGCCGTTACGGTGGAGATAGAAGAGGGGGGCAAGAGGAGGATCTCGGTGATGGATGATGGGGAGGGGATGACGCAGTCGGATGCCCTGCTCGCCCTCGAGAGACACGCCACGAGTAAGATCTATGACGGGGGGGATCTAACGGCTATCAGGACCCTCGGCTTCAGGGGTGAGGCCCTTCCCTCCATTGCTGCGGTGTCTCGTTTGAGCCTGATCACGAGGACTCATGACGCCCTCTCAGGGACGCAGGTCCTGGCGGAGGGCGGCGAGCTGAGGGGGGCAGAGGAGGTGGGCAGCCCTCCGGGCACGAGGGTAGAGGTAGCGGATCTCTTCTACAATCTGCCGGCCAGGCAGAAGTTCCTCAGGGGGGTTCAGAGCGAGCTGGCCCATATCATTGAGGTGGTCACCAGGATGGCCCTCGTAAATAATTCAGTGGGTTTTTCCCTGAAACACAATCAACGGGTCCTCTTCAACCTTTCAGCCACCACGGAGGAGCAATCGCGAATCAGGGCCATCCTCGGGAAGGAGATTGCCTCCCGGTTGGTTAGGGTTCAGGGGAGCCATGGGTTTGGAGAGATACGGGGTTGGGCTACTGTCCCTACCTATTGCCGCGGCTCTTCCAAAGGGATCTATATCTATGTGAATGGGCGCTACATCAGGGATAAACTGATCACTCACGCGGTCTCAGAGGCATACCGCGGGGTTATCCCCGCCCGGATGTACCCGGTGGTCATCCTTTTTATCTTAGTTCCCTTGGCGGAGGTGGATGTCAACTGCCATCCGGCGAAGATGGAGGTCCGGTTCAGGCGAGGAGAAGAGATACACCGATTGGTCTCCGATGCGCTCAAAGACGCCTTGACCAATCCCCCTGAGGCCAGGCCTTATGAGATATCGGAGATCAGGGAGGAGAGAGCCTCCTACTCGGCGCCTGCTTCTTTTGCCACGGGCGTCGAGATGATGCCCGCCCCCACATGGCGGATGGTGGGACAGATCAAGGGGACCTACCTCGTGGTGGAAGGGGATGAGGGGGTGATGATCGTCGATCAACATGCAGCCCATGAGCGGATCCTCTACGAGAGGGTGAAGGATGCTCTGCACGAGGGGCGGGTATCTCAACAACCCTTCCTCATCCCTCAGCCGGTAGAGGTGACGAGGGAGGAGAAGGAGTTACTCATCGGCTATCGAGCAGAGTTGGCCAGGGTGGGGCTGGAACTGGAGGAGTTTGGGGAGAGGGCCGTTGCCGTCCAATCGATCCCCTCGTTTCTGCAGGGGGAAGATCTGCACGCCCTGCTCGAGGCCCTGAGCGAAGAGCTGGCTGAACGAGGGGAGGGTGATACCGTTGAACAGTGCTTGGATCGGATCTGCGTGCTGCTTGCCTGCCGGGGGGCCATCAAGGCGAATCGGCGGCTGCAAGAGGAGGAGGTGATATCCCTGCTCGCGGCGTGGGAGGAGGGTACACGACCCGCCACCTGCCCTCATGGGAGACCTCTCTTCGTCCGCTGGGGTTGGCGGGAGTTTGAGAAATGGTTTAGGAGGGGCTAAAGGTCATATTTCGCCAGCTTATATCTCATGGCCCGGAAGTTCATCCCCAAGATCTCGGCGGCCTTCTTCTTGACCCCCTCGGTCTGTTCCAATGCCTTGAGGATGAAGGCCTTTTCCAAGTCCTCCACCACCTTATTGAGGTCGATTCCCTCCTCCGGGATCTCCAGGGAGGGGGGCATGCTCTTAGAGATCATCCGCTCATTGAGGTAGGAACGGACGTGCCGATCCGCAATCATCGGAGAGGTCTCCAAGGTTATGCTCCTCTCGATGATATTTTCCAGTTCCCTGACATTGCCGGGGAAGCTATAACCCAGCAGCAGCTCCAGGGCCTCGGGCGATACCCCCTCTATCTCCTTTCCTGTTTCAGCGCTGTACTTCCGGATAAAGTGATTGACGAGCAGGGGTATATCTTCCTTGCGCTCCCTCAACGGGGGGATCTTGATTTGGATGACGTTGAGACGGTAGAAAAGGTCTTCGCGAAAGCCGCCCTGGGCGACCCTCTGTTGCAGGTCTTGATTGCTGGCCGAGATGATCCTGACATCCACCTTGATATCTTCTATCCCTCCCACCCGCTTAAACTCACGCTCTTGGATTACCCGCAACAATTTTACCTGCAGAGGAAGGGGGAGTTCGCCGACCTCATCCATGAAGAGGGTCCCGTTCTCGGCCATCTCCAACAGCCCCCTCTTGTTGGCGATCGCCCCGGTGAAGGAGCCTTTCATGTGACCAAAGAGCTCACTCTCCAAGAGGTTTTCCGGGATGGCTCCGCAGTTGAGGGTGACGAAGGAACGGTCTTTCCTGGCGCTGTTAAAGTGGACGGCTTTGGCTACCAGCTCTTTGCCCGTCCCGCTCTCCCCGGTAATCAAGACATTCGCCTTGGTTTGGGATACCTTCTCCACGAGTTCATATACCCGTTGCATCTTGGGGCTCTTGCCGATAAGGTTCCAGAATTTATACCGGTCCTCCACCACTTGACGGAGACGGATATTTTCCCTGATGAGCGAGCTCCGTTCCAGGGACTTCTTGATGGTAAGTTTCACCTCTTCTACCCGAAAGGGCTTGGTGATGTAGTCATAGGCCCCTTCTTTTATAGCGGTGACCGCCCCTTCAGGTGAGCCATAGGCGGTGATCATGATCACCACCGTGTCGGGACTTACCTCTTTGGTCTTGCGCAAGACCTCAAATCCGTCCACCCCCGGCATTTTGACGTCGGTGAGGACCATGCTGTAGAGGTTATTGTCCAGCAGTTCCAGCGCCTGTTCCCCACTGGTAGTGCTCGTCACTTCATACCCCTCTTTGTGCAGCATGATCTCTAAAAAGTCGCACATGCTCTTCTCGTCGTCGACTACCAGTATCTTTTGTTTTGTCATATCCGTTCCTCCGAAAGGAGAATCCTTAAACCGTTATGAGGTCGGTAAGGTAAGCGTAAACGTGGTGCCGTGATGAGGCCTGCTCTCCGCTGATATATGCCCTCCATGGATTTCTACTATCTTATGTACGATGGAGAGCCCAAGCCCCGATCCCCCCTCTTTGGTGGTGAAGAAGGGATCGAAGATCTTATTGATATCCTTCGCAGAGATCCCCTTGCCTGTGTCCGAGACGGCGAGCGTTACCATGCGCCCCTTCCCATCCTTGTGGACCTTTACCTCCAGCATGCCCTTTCCCCCCATGGCGTCGACGGCGTTGATGAAAAGGTTCCACAGGACCTGTTCGAGTTGTTGGGGGTCGGCGGAAATGGTTATATTCGGCTCCATGCGCTTGGTCAACGTTATTCCCTTAGTCCATTGGGGAGAGCGGGAGAAGACCTCCAGGGTGTTATCCACGAGGGTGCCGATATCCACCTTCTTCTTGTTGAGCTTCGGGGGCTGGGCATAGAGGAGGAAATCGGTGATGAGGCGATTCAGACGGCCCGATTCTGCAAGGATAATCTCCATCAACCGTTGCGTGCTCTCACCCGCCTCCTTTTCCTCTTTGAGCAGCTGGATGGCGCCGCTGATAGAGGCCAGGGGGTTGCGGATCTCATGGGCGATGCCGGCTGCCAGCTGTCCGATAGTAGCCATCATCTCCGACTTCTTCATGGATTCTTCCATCTCCTTGATGTGGGTGAGGTCCTGGAAGATGATGATCTGCCCTACCTTATTCCCCCGGTGATCCTTCAGGGACGAGATGGAGAGCCCCAGCCTTATCTCCTCTCCGTCGGGCTTCGCAAAGGTGATCTCCGTACGGGAGCGCAACCCCTCGTGGAAATTGTCCTTGAGTTCGCGGAATAGGTCCCGTATAAGGCGGTCTCTGAATTGAGAGATCGCGATACCGAGGATCTTTTCCCCCGCCTTGTTTAAAAAGCTTATCCGCTCTTTCAGGTTGACGGTCATTAGCCCGCTCTGCATGCTCTGGATGACATCGCGGTTGAAGGCCTCGAGCCGGCTGTAATCCTCTTTTGTTTTTGTTAGTTCCCCTCCCCTCCTGCGCGCCTCTTCGGCGAGATAGCCGGTGAGGTATCCGGAAAGATAGAAGGCCAAGAAGGCGAGAAAAAGTTTGTAGAGCATGACGACGCTGTTATAGGGAAGGCGGGGGGAGAGGGAGGGTATCACCCAGAGGGATTCCATATTGAGGAGGAGTCCATAGCAGATGCTGCAGACAGAAGCCGCCATGAGCCCGCCTTTTTTTTCCAGCATGACCCCGGCCTGCAGGACTGCCAAGATGTAGAGGGGAAAAAAGACACTCGAGCCGCCGCCGGTGATATAGATGATCCCGGTGATGATCAAGGCATCTGCCGTTGTCTGGACGTAGATCATAAACGTGACGTCCTTGACCTTCCGGATGAGGAAGGCGAAGACGATGGTGGTGGCATAGATGAGAAAGATGAGAAAATAGAACAAGGCATAGGGTCCCCACATGGCGGAGATGCCCTGTAGCTGAAAGAGCAACCCCATGAGGAAGGTTACCGTGGTGAGGATGAGTCGATAGAGGATCAGCTTTTTTAGCCGCTGTTGCATCTCTCCCCGCAGGCTAAAAGGCCGAGGCCATCTTGAAGATGGGCAGGTACATGGCGATGACGAGCCCTCCGACAATCACGCCCAAGAAGATCATCAGCACCGGTTCGAGCATGGAACTCAGCGTGGCCACGGCCACATCTACCTCGTCGTCATAGAAATCGGCGATCTTGGTGAGCATGAGTTCGAGGGAACCGGTGGTTTCCCCTACCGCGATCATCTGGGTCACCATAACGGGGAAAACGCCGCTCTCGGTCAACGGCTCAGAGATCGTTTGCCCCTCACTGATGCTCGTGCGCCCTTTCAGGATGGCCTCTTCGACCACCTTGTTTCCCGAAGCCCCGGCCACGATATTGAGTGACTCCAGGATGGGCACCCCGCTGGTCACCAGCGTGGCCAAGGTACGGGCAAACCGGGAGACGGCTATCTTTCTGATGAGCTCCCCGAAGACGGGGGCCTTCAACATAAGACCGTCGACCGTCCTCCTCCCCTTTTCCGTTTTATAGTATCTTCTCAACGCAACAACCCCGACTATGGTGAGGATAATGAGGATAGGCAGATAGCTCTTGAAGATCTTGCTGATGCTGACGACAATCTGGGTGGGGAGGGGGAGGCTTGACCCCATCCCCGCGAAGAGCTTCTCAAAGACCGGGACTACGAAGACCATCAGGACGATGGTGACGCCGACGGCTACCGAAACGATCATCGCGGGATACACCATGGCTGATTTGACCTTCTTTTTCAACGCCTCCATCTTTTCGATATGGGTGGCCAGGCGGCCGAGTATGACGTCGAGGGTGCCGGCCTGCTCCGCCGCCACCACTAAATTGACGAACATATTGTCGAAGACGCGGGGGTGCTTCTGTAGGGCCGCTGCCAAGGTGGCCCCGGCCTCCACCTCGTTTTTTATCGTTCTGATGATTTCCTGAAAGGTCTCGGATTCCTCCTGCTGGGCCAGTATCTCCAAGGACTGGACCAACGGGAGCCCGGCGTCGATCATGGTGGCCAACTGACGGGTGAAGATCGCGAGCGCCTTTTTCTTCACCCTCCCTTTCATGAACGGGAGGGTGATCTTGAGCTCCTTCCCCTTGGTGGTGATCTTGGTGGGGATGATCTGCTGCTGTCTGAGGTAGGCCCGGACAGCCGTCTCGTTGGGCCCCTCGAGCTCGCCCTTGCGGAACCCCCCTTGGGGGACCCTGCCTTCCCACGCGTACTTTGGCATGATGATTTCTTCTCCTTACCTCATTTCTTCTTTTCTGCGGTCTCCCCCAACATCTGTCGGAACTCCTCTAAGTTGGGGGTTCTCCCCATGGCGTCGTTCAGGGTGATCATTCCCCTCTCATAGAGGGCGAGGAGGGACTGGTTCATGGTCTGCATGCCGAACTTGAGTTGTCCTATCTGCATCTGCCCGTAGATCTGATGGATCTTATCCTCCCTGATGAGGTTGCGGATCGCCGAATTGGGGATCAGGATCTCCATGGCCAGGGCCAACCCTGCCCCGTTGGCCTTGGGCAGGAGCTGTTGGCTGAGGACGCCTTCCAGGACAAAGGAGAGCAAGGTCCTGACCTGGGACTGCTGGTGCGGCGGGAAGACGTCGATAATCCTGTTGACGGTCTCGGTACAGGAGTTGGTGTGCAGGGTGGCGAGGGTGAGGTGTCCGGTCTCGGCGATGGTCAGGGCCGCCTCGATGGTCTCCAGATCCCTCATCTCCCCGAGGAGGACCACATCGGGGTCCTGGCGCAGGATATGTTTCAAGGCCGCCGTGAAGCTGAAGGTGTCGGAGTTCACCTCGCGCTGGTTCAAGATGCACCCCTTGTGGGGGTGGAGGTATTCGATGGGGTCCTCGATGGTGATGATGTGGGCGTTTCTTTCCTCATTGATCTGATCTATCATGGCTGCCTGAGTAGTGGATTTGCCGCAGCCGGTCGGACCCGTGACCAGGACGAGACCCTTGGGCCTCCTGATCAGCTCCTCGATAATAGCAGGGAGACCGAGATCCTTAAAACCCCTGATCTTATAGGGTATGGACCTGATGGCTGCGGCCACCACCCCCCTCTGGAAGAAGAGATTTCCCCTGAACCTGGACAACCCCTTTATCCCAAAGGAGAAGTCGAGTTCGTGCTCCTCCTCGAACCGGTGTTTTTGGGCATCGGTGAGCACACTGTACGCGAGCCTCTTGGTGTCGGCGCCGGTTAAGGGGGGAAGTTCTAAGGGGACCAGGCGGCCGTAGACGCGGATCTGAGGAGGCGTGCCGGTGGTAATATGGAGGTCCGTAGCGTCATGTTCAATCATCGTCTTGAGCAGGTCTTGGAGATCAAGGGGCATGGCTGTTTTCCTTGTGGCGCTTAATCGACGGTTACCCGCAGCACCTCTTCGATGGTGGTTATCCCCTGTTTGATCTTGGCGATCCCGCTTTGCCTCAAGGTCCTCATCCCTGCCTGGATCGCCGCCCGCTTGAGCTCATTGGCGGCGGCCCTGCGGAGGGTCAACTCCTGGATCTCATCCGTCGTGGGCATCACCTCGAACAACGACAACCTGCCGCGATACCCGATATTGCTGCACTTGCCGCATCCCTTTCCCTTATAACATTTGAAATCGTCTATCTCCTCTTCAGGGACACCGAGGTCCACCAACGCCTCTGGGGGCATGTTGATGGGTTCCTTGCAATCAGGGCAGATGCAGCGGATCAATCGCTGGGCCACCGTCACAATGAGAGAAGAGGCGACGAGGAACGGTTCCACCCCCATGTCCAGCAGACGTCCGATGGTGCTGGGGGCGTCGTTGGTATGGAGCGTGCTGAGAACGAGATGACCTGTCAAGGCGGCCTTGACCGCTATCTCAGCCGTCTCCAGATCCCGGATCTCTCCCACCAGGATGATATCAGGGTCCTGGCGCAAGAATTCTCTCAGAGAGGCGGCGAAATTCAGTCCGATGGCCTCATGCATCTGAACCTGGTTGACGCCGGGGATGTTGAACTCTATCGGATCTTCAGCCGTACAGATATTTTCCGAGACCTTGTTCAGCTCGGAAAGGACAGAGTAGAGGGTAGTGGTCTTCCCGCTCCCTGTCGGTCCGGTGACCAAGATCATCCCATATGGTTTATAGATGGCCCCGTGGAATATCTCCAGGGCTTCGGGTTCAAAGCCCAATTTAGTCATATCGAGCTGGAGTTTTGTCTTATCGAGGAGTCGCATGACCACCTTCTCACCGAAGAGGGTGGGAATGAGCGAAATCCGAAAGTCCATCTCCCGATTCTGCATCCTGATCAGGAAACGCCCGCCCTGGGGGAGGCGGCGTTCGGCGATATCCAGTTGGGACATGATCTTGATACGGGAGGTAATGGCGTTTTTCATCTGGATGGGGGGCCTCATCACCTCGTAGAGGACCCCATCGATCCGTTCCCGCACCCGCATGAATTTTTCGTACGGCTCTATGTGGATGTCGCTGGCACCTTTCGAGATGGCATCGGCCAGGATGAGGTTGACCAGTTTTACGACAGGGGCCTCTTCCGCGGTTTTTTCCAGCTCGCCGAGGTCGAAGGTCTCATCTTGCTTTACCACCTCCATCCCCTCGTCCTCGAAGTCGGCGAGGGCCCCGTCGATGGAAGCGGTGGGATTGAGATGTCTCTCTATGGTGGTCCTGATATTCGTTTCAGAGGCCACCATGGCCTCTATGTGATATCCGGTGCGGAACTTGATGTCATCGATGACCGAGACGTTAAAGGGGTCGACTATGGCCAGATAGAGGGTGGAACCGCTCCTGCGAACCGGGACCACCTGGTTTTTATGCATGAAATCAGGCCCGACTAACCCCACGAGCTTAGGGTCTAATTCTACCTCGGAGAGGTTGATGGAGGGGAGCCCATAGCGCTTGTGGAGGAAGGCGAGGAGGTCATCCTCCGAGAGGAATCCCATTTCTATCAAGATAGAGCTCAGATTTCGCCCCCTGAGCTTCTGTTCGCCCTGGGCCTGCTTCAGCTGCTCCTCGGTTATGATCTCAGCCTTTAAGAGGAGTTGGCCAAGTCTTAAGGACATGATTCTATCTTCTTTCTCCTGTAGAGGCGTATGATACTATGCTGTGTAATGTTATCACCTTTCCGTATATATGTCAATATTTGTCACCCTGCCTAAACCCCCTTGCATTTTTGGAGCTTTGGCAGGTACTATATCATGTTTTTTTATGCATTTTACTTGATTTAAAATGCATTTATCATGCCAGGTAATATATCTTTCCCTATATCTCGATGCCCGCATTCGCTGGTATACTATCCATAGAAGAAGGAGGCGGAATGAAAGGCAGTGGAAGAATTGAGATGGCAAAGCGGCTCCAAGCCCTGCCCCCTTACCTCTTTGCGGAGCTGGACCGCAGAAAGTCCGCGTTGAGGGCCAAGGGGGTGGATCTTATCGATTTGGGGGTGGGAGATCCCGACCTCCCTACCCCGCAGCGGATTGTGGAGCGGATGCGGTCAGCGGTCCTTGATCCCCGGAGCCACCGCTATCCCAGCTATGAGGGGCTGCGGGAGTTCAGGGTGGCGGTGAGTCTCTGGTATGAGAGGCGTTTTGGGGTACTGCTGGACCCGGAGGATGAGGTCCTTGCCCTGATCGGCTCCAAAGAGGGGATCGCCCATATACCCCTGGCCTTTATCAACCCCGGCCAATACTCCCTGGTCCCCAGTCCCGGATATCCGGTCTATCATGCCGGGACGATCTTTGCCGGCGGGCAATCCTTTTTCATGCCCCTGAAGGAGGGGCAGGGCTTTTTGCCCGATTTCGGGCAGATCCCTGCGGAGGTGGCGGATGCCGCCACCTTGCTCTTTATCAACTACCCCAACAACCCGACGGCGGCTGTGGCGGACAAGGATTTTTTTTCGGAGGCAGTGGAGTTCGCTCGACGCCATTGTCTCATCGTCTGTCACGATGCAGCCTACAGTGAGATCAGCTTCGATGGTTATACACCCCCCAGTTTTTTAGAGGTGGATGGTGCCCGGGAGGTAGGGATCGAGTTCCACTCCCTGTCCAAGACCTATAATATGACCGGCTGGCGTCTGGGCTTTGCGGTGGGGAATAGGGAGATCCTGGCCGGGCTGGGCAAGGCCAAGACGAATATCGATTCGGGGGTCTTTCAGGCTGTTCAGTGGGCCGGGATAGAGGCCTTGACAGGCGATCAATCCGATGTAGAAGGGATGCGCGCGGTCTATCAACGGCGGCGCGATTGCATGGTTCGGGGGCTCCGCGCCGTGGGGCTCGCGGTGACCCCTCCCAAGGCGACCTTCTATCTCTGGGTAAAGGTGCCCCCCACCTATAGTTCGGTCTCCTTCGCCTCCCGTGTGCTCGATGAGGCAGGGGTCGTGCTTACCCCCGGCAGCGGCTTCGGCGAGGCGGGAGAGGGGTATGTGCGCCTAGCCCTGACCGTGCCGGAGGCGAGGCTTGAGGAGGCAACGCAGCGGTTGCAGGGTATTAGCCTTTAGCAGGTGTTCGTTCTTTAATCGGGAACTGCCGGCTGAGGTCTTTCAATATCTCTCTCATATCCTCCTGATAGTCCGGGGAGACCATCAATTCAACCAGGCCCTCGTTTGGATCGACAGTCCTGGCGATTGCCACCCCTTCATACGATTCCAGGATGAAGCTGAGAAAGGCTATCTCCTCAGGGGGTATCTGAATGAGCAGAGAAACGGTGTCCATACCTATTAGCTCTATCTACCTACCGTGATTGAATTTACTGCGTTTTGAATATTTAGGTCCCATCTTAAAGGGTTCGAGGGTTCCTGGGTTCAATCCCACCCTGCAATGTAGATTTATTGAAGCGGGATGTGTCGGCATGCGACAGAGGGTTCAAGTAAAAGCGTTTATCTTTATTTTTCGCTAGAACCCTAAAGCCCCGCAGCTCTGCAGCGGGGCTGTTTAATTTTTATCTGCCACTTCCTCCGGGTGGGTGATCTTCCCCTTGATCGCGCTGGCAGCTGCCACCGCCGGGTTGGAGAGATAGACCTGGCTCGTGGGGTGGCCCATCCTCCCCACGAAGTTACGGTTGGTAGTAGCAATAGCTACTTCGCCCGCCGCCAAGACCCCCATGTGGCCGCCGAGACACGGGCCGCAGGTGGGCGTGCTTACCGCCCCCCCTGCCTGAACAAAGATTTCCAGGAGCCCCTCCCGCAGGGCCTGCAGATAGATCTCCTGCGTAGCCGGGATCACGATGAGACGGACGTAGGGGGCCACCTGCTTGCCTTTGATGATCTGGGCCGCAACCCTCAGATCCTCCAGCCTCCCGTTGGTGCATGAGCCGATGACTGCCTGATCTATTGCTACCCCGGCCAATGCCCGCACCCCCTTCACATTGGCAGGGGAGGGGGGGCAGGCCACCTGGGGCTCGATCCGGGAGCAATCATATTCCTTTACCTCGGCATAGCAGGCGTCTTCATCGCTCTGGTAGATGGTATAGCCAATCGCCATCCTAGGGCGGAGATATTCCAGGGTGATCTCATCGGGCGGGAAGATACCGTTTTTTCCCCCGGCCTCGATAGCCATGTTGGCCATGGTGAATCTTCCGGACATATCCAGATGACGGATGGTCGCTCCGGTGATTTCCATGGCCTTATACAGGGCCCCATCCACCCCGATGGCCCCGATGGTGTAGAGGATGAGGTCCTTGCCTCCGACCCACGGTTGCCGCTTTCCCGTATATATGAACTTGATTGTCTCCGGGACGCGGAGCCAGATCTCGCCGGTGGCCATGGCTGCGGCCAGGTCCGTGCTCCCCACGCCGGTGGCGAAGGCCCCGAGAGCACCGTAGGTGCAGGTGTGGCTGTCTGCTCCGATGACGAGATAGCCGGGCCCCACCAAACCCATTTCGGGCAACAGGGCGTGTTCGATGCCCATGCGTCCCACCTCGAGATAGTGTTTCAGTTCCTGCTCTTGCGCGAACTCCCGCATCAGCCGGCACTGCTCGGCCGACTGGATGTCCTTATTGGGGGTGAAGTGGTCGGGCACCAGGATTACCTTTGCCTTATCAAAGACCTTGCGCGCCCCCATCTCCCTGAATGCCTGGATGGCCAATGGCGCAGTGATATCATTCCCCAGGGCCACGTCCACGCGGGCGTTGATGATCTCGCCTGGCGTGACCTCATCAAGGTCGGCGTGTGCCGCCAGGATCTTCTCGGTAATGGTCATCCCCATTAATTTCTTCTCCAAAAAAAGGTTGTGAGAAAGTGTTCCAGGATCAACTCAGAGGATTCCAGGGGTCAAGGGGTCGAGGGTTCTAGTAAAAAAGACCTATTGGACTCTGGCCGAGCGTTGATTCCCTGAGCCCTCTAATTTTAACCGCTCATCTGTGTAAAATCCTATACACTACAACCCGCGCAGATCTTTCTTTCGATACTCCAGCTTGTTCAGGGCATTGATATAGGCCTTGGCGCTGGCCACAATCACGTCCGTATCGGCACCCTGGCCGATCACGGTCCGGCCTTTTTCTTCCAGCCTCACCGTCACCTCGCCCTGGGCCTCTGTGCCGCCGGTGATCGCGTTGATGACGAACTGAAGGAGTTTTGAGCGCGTGCGGGTGATCTTCTTGATCGTCTTGAAGGTGGCATCCACCGGCCCATCGCCAAAACCAGCCTCCTGGATGACTTCCCCATCCACCTCCATCTTGACCGTGGCCGTGGGGACGGTCACGTTTCCTGAAATGACATTGAGATAGATGAGCTTAAAGCGGTCGGGCATCCGAAGGATTTCCTCGGCCACGATCGACTCAATATCCTCGTCATAGATCTCCCGCTTTTTGTCTGCCAGCTCTTTAAACCGGGTGAAGGCCAGCTCAAAATCTTTTTCTGAGAGCCGAAACCCTACTTCCTTCAACCGCTCTTTAAAAGCGTGTCGCCCGGAGAGTTTTCCCAGCACAAGAGAGGATTTGGCAATCCCCACCGATTCAGGGGTCATGATTTCATACGTCTGTTTCTTCTTGAGGACGCCATCCTGATGAATGCCGGATTCATGGGCAAAGGCATTGGCGCCCACCACGGCCTTGTTGGGCTGAACTACCATACCCGTGATCTTGGAGACAAGACGGCTGGTAGCAAAGATATGTTTGGGAACGATCCGAGTAGAGAAGGGGAACAGATCCTTCCGCGTGTGGATGGCCATGACCACTTCTTCGAGAGAGGTGTTTCCTGCCCTCTCCCCGATGCCGTTGATCGTGCACTCCACCTGTCTGACGCCGTTCTGAATCGCAACGAGGGAATTGGCAACCGCCAGGCCAAGATCATTGTGGCAGTGGACGCTCAGGGTGACCTTTTCGATCCCCTTGACCATGTGGCAGAGGGTGCGAATCAGCGCCCCAAACTCCGAGGGGATGGCATAGCCCACGGTATCGGGAATATTGATCCTGGTCGCTCCCGCTTGTATGGCTGCTTCGATCACGGCCGCAAGAAACTTGACCTCACTGCGGGTGGCGTCCATGGCTGAGAATTCGACATCGGGGGTATGTTTCTTGGCCCTGGCAACGGATTTTGCGGCGATCCGAATCACTTCCTCTTTTGTTTTCTTCAACTGGTGCTTCAGATGGATATCGGAGGTCGAGATAAAGGTATGGATCAGGGGGGATTTTGCCCCCTTGATCGCCTCCCAGGCCCGATCGATATCCTGCGTATTGGTCCTGGCCAGGGCAGCCACCTTCGAATGGGTGATCGACTTGGCGATCGTTCTGACCGCATCGAAGTCCCCCTGGGAGGTAATGGGGAAACCCGCTTCGATGACATCGACCCCTAGTTTCTCCAACTGCTGGGCGAGCCGCACCTTTTCCGCCACGTTCATCGTCGCGCCGGGGGATTGCTCCCCATCCCGCAAGGTGGTGTCGAAAATGACTATCCTTTCTCCCATAATAACCGGTCCTCCTTCCCTTCTCCCATTGTAGAGAAATGTGCGGCTCTGCGCAAGAGGGGTCTTTTACGCTCTATATCGTTTCCTTTTTTAGCCTTGACAAAAAAAAGAAGATATATATACTTATGTCTTTAAATTCGGTGGTCATGCAAATCTTGCCGGGGAAGCATTAACTAACGGGAGTTCCCACCACTCAGATGAAGGTTAGATGGGAAGACATCCCTCCCGAAGGGAGGAAGATATCTGTGGATCAACTGTCCCTTGTCGGCCTGCAAGGCCCTCACGGGGAGGAGGAGCAGGAGATGAGGTTGGCTCAGGCGGCAGAGGGGGACTTGTTTCTCCAGCGCACCTCCGAGGGCATAGAGGTCAAGGGGAGCATCAGGACAGTGGCTGCTCTCCCCTGCGCGCGATGTCTGAAGGAATGTATCGTCCCCATCGTATCGGAGTTTAAGGAATACTTTATCTTGCCGAAATATGCCCCCCAAGAGGAGGATAAAGAGCTCTTGCACGACGACCTGGATATCAGTTTTTTGCCGGAAGAGGGGATTGAGCTCAGGGATATCGTGGAGGAGCAGATATGGCTGAACATCCCTCTGAAAACCCTCTGCCATGATAGATGTAAGGGGTTGTGCAGCATATGCGGGGCAGATCTTAATAGCGGAGAATGCGGGTGTGATCGCCAATACAGCGATCCCCGGTTTGCCGCGTTAAAAAGTTTCAAACCGAACCTAAGCCAGGGGAGAAGATAATGGGCCTTCCAAAGAAAAAAACTTCCAAGGCGAGGCGCGATAAGAGAAGAAGCCACAACAGCTTGACTTCTCGCAGCCTCTCGCTCTGTCCTCAATGTCATGAGCCGAAGCTGCCCCACCGGGTTTGTCCCCATTGCGGTGCGTATAAAGGCAAGGAGATCATAGAGGTAGGGGAAGTCTAACTCTGCCCGGTGACGGATTAAAGGGATGAGGCCAATGAAGGTTGCAGTTGATGCCATGGGTGGTGATCATGCCCCGCAGGCCATTGTCGAAGGTGCCGTGCTGGCGGCCAAGAAGCTGGACCTGGATGAGGTGATCTTGGTCGGTGACCAGGTGTTGATAGAAAGGGAGCTGGCCAAGCACCGCTGGTCGGGGTCGAACCTGACCATCGTCCATACGCCACGGGCGGTACAGATGCATGAGCTGCCGTCACGGGTCCTCCGCGCCAAGCACGACACCTCGATCAGCGTGGCAATGGACCTGATGAAGGACGAAAAGTGCGATGCGGTGGTGACGGCCGGCAACTCCGGCGCGGCGATGGCCGTCAGCATGTGGAAGATGAAAAAGTTGGAGGGGGTGGAACGACCGGCCCTGGCCGGCATTCATCCCACCCTCAACGGGGCTTCCGTTATCATAGATGCCGGCGGCAATGTAGACTGCAAGCCCATCCACCTGGTGCAGTTTGCCATCATGGGTGAGATTTACGCCCGGTTTGTCTTCGGCAAGAAACGTCCGAAGGTAGGGCTCTTGAGCAACGGCAGGGAGGACAGCAAAGGGAATGAGCTCACCAAGAAGGTCCACGCCATTCTGAAGAAGAGCAGTCTGAACTATTTCGGGAATGTCGAAGGGACAGACATCGCCAGCGGCATCGTCGATGTCATCGTGTGCGACGGCTTTGTGGGCAATGTAGCCATAAAGAGCAGCGAGGGGATCGCAGACTCCATGACCGCCATGTTAAGGGCAGCGACGCGCAAGAGCCTGTGGGCGAGGATCGGGTATTTCTTTATGAGACAGGTCCAGGAGAACATTAGGCGCCGGATCGATTACTCCGAATATGGAGGGGTCCCGCTCTTGGGCATCAACGGGACCTGCTTTATCTGCCACGGGCACTCCTCCGCCAAGGCCATTAAGAACGCCATCAGGGCCGCCTCCGAGTATGTGGGCGGTGATATCAACCGGCTTTTGATCGATGCCTTGCGCGAGAGTCAAGACCTGAAGCGGTTTGGGATGGAGACCGCCTCCCGGATATGGACGCAGCCGAAGGGAAAAGTGATGAACTGAGAAGTTTGGTGAGGGGGTGTATACGTGGACTATTTTTTAACCGAAGAACAGAAGATGCTCAAGGAACTCGCCCGGAAGATAGCCGAAGAAAAGGTGATGCCGGTAAGGGCGGAGTTGGATGAGAAGGAAGAATTTCCGTGGGATATGATGCACATCTGCGCGGAGGCGGGGCTGTTCGGGGTTTCGTTGCCCGAGGAATACGGCGGCTTTGGCGGAGGGGTCTTTGAAAACTGCGTGGTGATAGAGGAGCTGAGCCGGGCCTGCATCGGCGTCTCCGTCAGTTTTGCCGGCAGCGGGTTGGGTGCCTATCCCATCTCGATCGCAGGTACGGATGACCAGAAGAAAAGGTATCTCCCGGAGATAGCCAGCGGGAAAAGACTAGCCGCCTTTGGCGCCACCGAGGCTAATGCCGGCAGCGACGTAGCCGGCATGCAGACCACGGCGCAAAAAGATGGTGACGGATATATCCTTAACGGGACCAAGCAGTGGATCACCAACGGCGGTGAGGCGGAGATCTACTCCGTCTTTGCCGTTACGGATAAGAAAAAGGGGCCGCGGGGTATCAGCGGTTTTATCGTGGAAAAGGGGACCGAAGGTTTCTCCTTCGGCAAAAAGGAAAAGAAGTTGGGGATCCGCACCTCGGCTACCCGGGAATTGGTCTTTGAGGATTGCAGGATTCCCAAGGAAAACCTCATCGGGGGCCGTGAGGGTATCGGCCTCATCATCATCCTGAAGACCTTTGACATGTCCCGCCCGAGCATTGGTTCCCAGGCCGTGGGGCTTGCCCAAGGCGCCTTTGAGACGGCGGCTCGGTACACCCGGGAGCGCGTCCAGTTCGGACACAAGATCATCTCCTTCCAGGCCGTCCAGCACATCCTTGCCGATATGGCCACCCAGATCGAGGCAGCCCGCGCCCTGGTTTACGCCGTGGCCAAGTATATCGACAGCAAACCCCGAAGTTTCAGCAAGGAGTCGGCCATGAGCAAGCTCTTTCCCAGCGACATGGCCATGCGGGTGACTGTTGATGCCGTGCAGGTCCTCGGCGGATATGGATATATGAGGGATTTCCCGGTGGAGAAGATGATGCGGGATGCCAAGATCCTCCAGATCTACGAGGGGACCAGTCAGATCCAGCGCAACAACATCGCCATGGAGCTCATCAAGGAGATCGCCAGCGGGAGGATCTAATGGGTAAGACGGCCTTCATCTTCCCAGGGCAGGGCTCTCAGTATGCGGGGATGGGCAAGGAGCTCGCCGAGCGCTTCCCCGTCGCCCAGGAAACCTTTGCCGAGGCCAACGAGGCCCTGGGGTTTGACCTCAAGAGCCTCTGCTTTAACGGTCCAGAGGCGGAGCTAAAGCTGACGGCCAATACGCAGCCCTGTATCCTGACCGTGAGCATAGCGGCCTTGCGGGTCCTGAGGAATGAGGTGGGGTGGGCTGCCGACTATCTCGCCGGTCACAGCCTCGGGGAATTCAGCGCCCTGGTGGCTGCCGAGGCCATGAGTTTTGGTGATGCCGTCAGGATGGTGAGGATGCGCGGGCAGTTTATGCAGGAGGCGGTCCCCGTGGGCGCAGGGGGGATGGCGGCTGTTCTGGGGCTCGCGCGTGAGCAGGTGGAGGAGCTCTGCCGGCAGGCAGCGCAGGGAGAGGTTCTCACCCCTGCCAATTTCAACTCACCCGGCCAAATCGTGATCTCCGGCAACCTGAAGGCCGTTGAGCGGGCGATTGCCTTGGCAGGCGGGATGGGAGCGAAGAGGGCCGTGCCCCTGCCGGTGAGCGCCCCGTTTCATTCGCCCCTCATGGAGCCGGCCGGTCGGCGGCTGGGGGCGGAGCTGGCCCGGATAGAGATCCATGACCTTAAGGCCCCGGTGGTGACCAATGTCGAGGCCGAGCCCAACACCTCGAAAGAGCGGGTGCGGGATCTTTTAATCAGGCAGGTGAGCAGCCCGGTGAGGTGGGAGGATTCGATGAACCGGATGATCGAGCTGGGGACCGTGCGGTTTGTGGAGATAGGGCCCGGCAAGGTGTTGGCGGGCTTGCTGCGCCGCATCGATGGGACCAGGGAGGCGTTTAATCTGGAGGACCTGGCGAGCCTGGGGCAGTTAAAAGGTGCTTGAAAACCCTCTCCTCACCTGATAGGTTAGGGGAGAAAAATTAACAAGAAAAAGGAGGTAGAACTCAATGTCTCTTGAGACAAAGTTGAAAGAACTGATTGTGCAGCAGCTCGGGGTTAGCGAGAGCGAGGTTGTTCCCGAGGCCAAGTTTATCGATGATTTAGGCGCCGATTCCCTGGACCTGGTGGAACTGGTCATGGCATTGGAGGATGAGTACGGGATAGAGATACCCGATGAGGATGCCGAGAAGATCGTGACTGTCGGCGATGCCTTAAAGTACATCCAGGAGCATGTTTAAGCGAGAGGGGGAACTCATCTCCCCCTCCCTTATCTGCTCTGCTCTTTTGTGCAGTTCCACAACGGGTTCGTACCCTCCTTTGAGATCCGAGGGAGGAAACCACAGAGATTGAGGTGATAACTTGAGCAGACGGGTAGTCGTTACGGGGGTTGGCCTCGTGATTCCGCTCGGGATCGGCATCGATCCTGTCTGGGCGAAGGTATGCGAGGGGGTATCCGGCGCCGGCCCCATAACGAAGTTCGATGTCACCTATTATGAGACCAAGATCGCTGCCGAGGTAAAGGGCTTTCGGTCCGAGGACTACCTCGATCCGAAGGATATCAAGAAGATGGATATCTTCATCCATTATGCCCTGGCGGCGACGCGCATCGCCATGGATGATGCCGGTCTGGAGATCTCCGGGGAGAATGCCGACCGGATTGGGGTCATCATCGGCACCGGCTTGGGGGGGTTGTCGACCATTGAAAAGTACCACAAGGTCCTCCTGGAACGCGGGCCGCAGCGGGTTACCCCCTTCTTTATCCCCATGCTGATAGCCAACGAGGCCTCAGGGCAGGTTGCCATTGAGTATGGCGCCAAAGGCCCCAATCTCTGCGTGGTGACGGCCTGCGCCACCGGCGCCCATTCCATCGGCGAGGCCGCGCGGTGCATCCAGCACGACGATGCCGATGCCATCATCGCCGGCGGGGTGGAGGCCACCATTACCCCCCTGGCGTTGGCGGGTTTCAACGCCATGAAGGCCCTTTCCACCAGGAACGCAGAGCCCGAGCGGGCCAGCCGCCCCTTTGATCGGGACCGGGACGGCTTCGTGATGGGGGAAGGTGGCGCCGTCGTGATCCTGGAGGAGCTGGAACATGCCCGCGCACGGGGGGCGAAGATCTATGCAGAGCTGATCGGCTACGGGTATACCGGCGATGCCTATCACCTGGCGGCCCCTGATCCCGACGGCGACGGGGCGGCCCGCTGCATGCAGATGGCCCTGCGGGATGCCAAACTCTCACCGGAAGCTATCGACTACATCAACGCGCATGGGACCTCCACGGAGCTCAACGATATAACCGAGACGGTGGCCATCAAGCGGGTCTTCAAGGACTATGCCCATAAGCTGCCAATCAGCTCCACCAAGTCGATGACCGGCCACCTCCTGGGCGCCGCAGGGAGTACCGAGGCCGTCTTTTCCGTCCTTGCGATCAGGGATAAGATCATTCCCCCCACCATCAACTATGAGAACCCCGATCCCCGCTGTGACCTGGACTACGTCCCCAATGCGGCACGGGAGGCAGAGGTGAAGGTGGTCCTCTCCAATGCCTTCGGCTTCGGCGGTACCAACGCGACGTTGATCTTCAAGAGATTCGAGGGCTGAGATGCTGACAGCCATGGCGAGCGATCACCGCGGGTTCCGCCTTAAGGCGGACCTGGCGGCCTTCGTGAGGGAACTGGGGTACGAGGTTGAGGATCTGGGCTGCTTCGACGAAGCATCGGTGGACTATCCGGACCTCGGCCAGGCAGTTGCCCACAAGGTCTCGCGAGGCGAGGCCCAAAGGGGTATACTAATCTGCGGCAGCGGCATAGGGATGAGCATTATTGCCAACAAATTCCCCGGGGTCAGGGCCGCCCTTGTCAACGACGTCTATTCGGCGCGCCTGGCAAAGGAGCACAACAACGCAAATATCCTGGTCCTGGGGGGGATGATCGTGGGGCCGGGCCTGGCTTGTGAGATGGTCAAGGTGTGGCTGGAGGCCGAGTTTCAAGGGGGAAGACACCTCAAGAGGCTCGAAAAGATCGAGGCCGTCGAAAGGAGGAATTTCCGGGTTTGACCAAGCTGAAGTTGAGCCTCAGAGCAGTTGACCCGGAGATGGCGGATGCCATCGAGCGAGAGACCCTTCGCCAGGAAAACAAGATCGAATTGATCGCCTCGGAGAACTACACCAGCAACGCCGTTCTGGAGGCCCAGGGCGGGGTCCTCACCAATAAGTATGCCGAGGGATATCCCGGCAAGAGATACTACGGCGGTTGCGAGTACGTGGACGTGGCGGAACGGCTCGCCATCGAGCGGGCCAAGGAGCTCTTCGGCGCCGATCACGCCAATGTCCAGCCCCTCTCAGGGACAGCGGCCAATATGGCTGTCTGTTTCACCGCCCTGCGCCCCGGTGCAACCATCCTCGGGATGGACCTCTCCCACGGCGGACATCTGAGCCACGGCTCCCCTGCCAGCTTTTCGGGCAAGCTCTATAAGACGGCCTTTTACGGCGTGTCCAGGGAGACAGAGTGCCTCGACTACGACGAGGTCCTCTCCTTGGCAAAAAAGGTAGAGCCCCAGCTGATCATCGCCGGGGCGAGCTCCTACCCCCGGATCATCGACTTTAAGCGCTTCCGGGAGATCGCCGACGAAGTCGGGGCATACCTGATGGCGGACATGGCCCACATAGCCGGGCTCATCGCCGCGGGCATCCACCCCTCGCCAGTCCCCCACGCCCACTTTGTGACCTCCACGACGCATAAGACCCTGCGTGGTCCTCGCGGCGGTTTTATCCTGTGCCAGGAGGAGTTCAGCGACCGCATTGACGAGAGCGTCTTCCCCGGCATCCAGGGGGGGCCGCTCATGCACGTGATAGCTGCCAAGGGGGTCTGCTTCAGAGAGGCCATGACCAAAGAGTTCAAGACCTACCAGCGGCAGGTGGTGCGCAACGTCAAGGTCCTGGCCAAAGAGTTGCAGAAATACGGGTTCAAGATCGTCTCCGGGGGGACCGACAACCATCTTATCCTCATCGACCTGATCAATAAGGGGATTACCGGCAAAGAGGCGGAGGAGGCCCTGGGGCCGGCGGGCATCACCGTGAACAAGAATATGATCCCCTTTGACCAGCGCACCCCTATGGTTACCAGCGGGATCAGGATCGGCACCCCCATCGTGACCACCCGGGGGATGCGGGACAAAGAGATGGTCCAGATCGCCTCCTTCATCGCCGAGGTCCTCGGCAACCATGCAGACCCCGACGTGCAGGCCCGCGTGGCCCAGCAGGCAGAGGAGCTCTGCCGGAGGTTCCCCTTTTTCCAGGATAGGATCTCCAAGGATTAGATGGCACGCCCAAGCTGGGATGAGTACTTTATGCAGATCACCCGGCTGGTGGTCAGCAGGTCCACCTGTCTCAGGCGGCAGGTGGGGGCGGTCATCGTCAAGGATAAGAAGATCCTGGCCACGGGGTACAACGGCGCCCCCTCGGGCCTGCCCCACTGCTTGGAGGTGGGATGCCTGCGGGACGAGATGGGAATACCATCGGGCGAGCGCCACGAACTCTGCCGGGGATTGCACGCCGAGCAGAACGCCATCATTCAAGCTGCCTATTACGGGGTCTCCATCAATGGCGCTACCCTCTACTGTACCAACCTCCCCTGTATCATCTGCACCAAGATGCTCATCAACGCCGGCATCACCCGCGTCGTCTACGGGGAGGGGTATGCCGATCCCCTGGCCCGTCAGATGTGGGAGGGAACCCAGGTGGTTGTAGAACAGTTTCAGCCGAAACACGTACAGAAGGATACGTAGATGCGGTGCCCCCACTGTGCCAGTCTGAGCAATCGGGTGATCGATAGCCGCCTGAGCAAGGAGGGGAATGAGATACGCCGGCGGCGTGTCTGCGACGACTGCCATCGCAGGTTCACCACCTATGAGCGGGTGGCAGAGGCCCTGCCGGTGGTGGTAAAACAGGATGGCCGTCGGGAGCCCTTTGACCGTGCAAAGATCATGGCCGGTCTCAGAAAGGCCTGCGAGAAGAGGCCGGTGAGCATGGACATGCTGGAGCGGGCAGTGGAGCGGATCGAGAGCTGGGCGCAGGAGCGGGGAGGAAAGGAGATCCCGGCCAGCGATATCGGAGAGCGGGTCATGGAGGAGCTGCACGAACTCGATGAGGTTGCCTATGTGAGATTCGCCTCGGTGTACCGCCAGTTCAAGGACATCAATCAATTCATGAAGGAGCTCAAGGGACTCCTCGAGCGCAGGGGGCGCAAGGATGTTCACGGGGATCATTGAGGTGATGGGGAGGGTGACGCAGGTGCAGCGCCGGGAAGATCTGCTGCTGCTGACCATCGCTCCTCAGGCTGCGTTGACAGATATGGTGGTGGGTGATAGTATTTGTGTCAACGGGGTCTGTTTGACGGTGACTGCCCTGAGCCACGGGGGTTTCCAGGCCGATTGCTCACCCGAGACCCACAAGCGGACAAACCTGGGGTCGTTGAAGCCTCATGATGAGGTCAACCTGGAGCGGGCCTTGAAGATCAGCGACCGTCTGGGCGGGCACCTGGTGACAGGGCATGTGGACGGGACCGGCTATGTTACGGAGGTTACCAAGGGTGCCGGGTCCCTTGTCATGACCATCAGGGTGCCCCATGAGATCGCCTCCTACATCGTGGAGAAGGGGTCGGTGGCAATGGAGGGGGTGAGCCTGACTGTCAGCGGTATCGCGGGTGACGAGTTGCAAGTCGCTGTCATCCCCTATACCGCGGCGAACACCACCCTGGGGCGGAAGCGGGCCGGCGATCAGGTGAACATCGAGGTCGACCTCATCGGGAAGTATGTGAAGCGGTTTATGCAGCAGGGGGCAGGGGGGCTTGATAAGGGCTTTCTTGCCGAGCACGGATTCGATCGCGAGTGAGTCTCGTGAGAGAAAGAAGGATAAAGGAAAACAATGGTCAGAACCATTGAACAGGCCATAGAAGATATCAAAGCAGGGCGCATGGTCATCCTCGTGGACGACGAGGCCAGGGAGAATGAGGGCGATTTGACCATGGCTGCCGAGCTGGTTACCCCCGAGGCCATCAACTTTATGGCCAGGTACGGCAGGGGGCTCATCTGCCTCTCGCTGATGGAGGAGCAGGTGAAGCGACTCAAGCTCCCCATGATGGTTCATGAGAACACCGCGACCTTCGGCACCGCCTTTACCGTCTCTGTCGATGCCCGTCAGGGCGTTACCACGGGCATCTCTGCTGCCGATAGGGCGACAACCATCCTCGCGGCCATCGCCGATAGCGCGAAGCCCGAGGACCTGGTCCGTCCCGGCCATATCTTTCCCCTCAGGGCGAAGAAGGGAGGGGTGCTGGTTCGGACGGGGCAGACCGAGGGATCGGTGGATCTGGCCCGCCTGGCAGGCTTAAAGCCCGCCGGGGTGATCTGCGAGATCATGAACGAAGACGGCACCATGGCCCGGATGCCCGATCTGGAGGTCTTTGCCAAAGAGCACGGGCTTGCGATCGTGGCCATCGCCGACCTCATCAAGTACCGGCTGCAGAAGGAATCCCTCGTGCGGCGGGTGGCCACGGTGCAGCTGCCCACCGATCACGGCGGGGAGTTTACGGGTATCCTCTACGAGAACGATGTGGATCCCTATCAGCACCTCGCCCTGGTCAAAGGGGAGATCAAGCCCGACGATGTGGTCTTGGTGCGGGTCCACTCCGAATGTCTTACCGGCGATGTCTTCGGCTCGCTGCGCTGCGACTGCGGGGAGCAGCTGCACGCGGCCATGCGGATGATCGAAAAGGAAGGCCAAGGGGTCCTGCTGTACATGCGCCAGGAGGGGAGGGGGATCGGGCTGGCCAACAAGCTCAAGGCCTACTGCCTCCAGGAGCACGGCAAGGACACCGTGGAAGCCAACGAGGAGTTGGGGTTCGCGCCTGATTTGCGGGACTACGGCATCGGGGCCCAGATATTGGTCGATCTGGGGCTGCATAAGATCCGGCTCATGACCAACAACCCCAAGAAGATCATCGGGCTGGAGGGGTACGGCATCCACGTAGTGGAGCGGGTGCCCATCGAGGTCGACCCGCGCGCGGAGAATATCAGTTATTTGCAGACCAAGAAGAAGAAGTTAGGGCATGTCTTGAAGATAGAAGGAGCGTAACTATGGCGAAGATTATCGAGGGGAAGATCAGGGCAGAGGGCCTGCGTTTTGGGATCGTGGTGAGCCGCTTCAACAGCTTCATCACCGAGCGGCTCTTGGAGGGGGCGCTGGATGCCCTGCGCAGAAACGGCGCAAAAGAGGATGCCATCGAGATATGCCGGACCCCCGGTTCCTTTGAGATGCCCGCGGTGGTCAAAAGGCTGGTGGAGCGGAACGCATACGATGCCATCATCTGCCTCGGAGCGGTTATCAGGGGGGCCACCCCCCACTTCACCTATATCAGCGCCGAGGTGAGCAAGGGGATCGCCCAGCTTGCGCTTGAGAGTGCCATCCCCATCGCCTTTGGGGTGATCACGGCCGATACCATCGAGCAGGCCATCGAGCGCGCAGGCGCCAAGGCCGGCAACAAGGGGTGGGATGCGGCCCTGTCGGCCATCGAGATGGCGAACCTCTACCGTGAGTTGGGCGGCAAAAAGGGATGAGACCTGCCGGATTGAGAAGGACCTCCAGTGGGTGCGAGACGAAGGGCCAGAGAAATAGCGTTGCAGATGCTCTATCAGATGGAGGTCAATCCCGCTGATCCCCAGGAGGCCCTGGAGCTCTTTTGGCGTAACCTTTCGGCGTCGCAGCCGGTAAAAGAGTTCGTGGGCAGGATCGTCACGGGGGTGCACGGGAAGCGCGAGGAGATCGACAAGCTGATCAAGAAGCACTCCGAGCATTGGCGCCTGGATCGGATGGATTGGGTGGATAAGAGCATCCTGCGGATGGGGGTCTTCGAGATCCTGTTTTGCGACGATATCCCGGTCAAGGTGTCCATGAACGAGGCGGTTGACCTCGGCAAGAAGTTCGGCGCGGAAGAATCGGGCGCCTTTATCAACGGCATCCTGGACAAGATCAGCAAGACAGAAGGAAAGGTGCAACCTTAGAGTAGGAGGAAGGTTACAGTTATGGGCGCGGTAGAGAAGGTGGATAAAATCTGGATGGATGGCGAGCTCATCCGTTGGGATGAGGCGAAGGTGCATATCCTCACCCATACGCTGCACTACGGCATGGGTGTCTTCGAGGGGATTCGCTGCTACCTGTGCCACGACAAACGCTCCGGCGTCTTCCGGCTTCAGGAGCACATCGACCGGCTCTTCGACTCGGCCCACATCGCCGAGATCGAGATCCCCTTCTCGCCGGAAGAGCTCAGGGAGGCATGCAAGGAGACCCTGCGCGCTAATGGACTTAAGGAGGGGTATATCCGGCCTCTCGTTTTTATCGGGGACGGGGCCATGGGGGTCCACCCCCAGGACAACCCCATCCGGGTGGCCATCATCACCTGGAAATGGGGGGCCTATCTCGGCGAAGAAGCCCTGCAGCACGGCACCAGGGTCAAGACCTCATCCTATACCCGCCACCACGTCAACGTCATGATGACCAAGGCCAAGATCTGCGGCAACTACGTCAACTCGATCTTTGCCAAGCGCGAGGCAGTGCGGGGGGGATATGACGAGGCCCTGATGCTCGATACCGACGGCTATGTGTCCGAGGCGAGCGGCGAAAACATCTTCATGGCAAAGAACGGGCTCATCAAGACCCCGCCCCTCACCTCTATCCTGGCCGGGATCACCCGCGCGTCCATCGTTACAATTATCGCGGACAAGGGGATGCAGCTGGTCGAGCAGCGTTTTACCCGGGATGAGCTCTACACGGCCGATGAGGTCTTCTTTACCGGCACTGCGGCGGAGGTCACGCCGGTGCGCGAGATCGACGATCGAAAGATCGGTTCGGGCAAGCCCGGCCCCATCACTCAGGAGATTCAGAGCACTTTTTTCCAGGCCGTGCACGGCGAGCTCAAGCAGTACCAGGGCTGGGTCTCATATCTCTGAGTTTCACTGTGTTATTGATGGGGGGAATTTGATGGGGTTTTCACTCTGCCGCAAGCGGCATCCCGTTTTTATAAATTTATATTGTGGCCAGAGGGCCACCTTCGGCGGTGCGGGAGAATCCTTAACAGCCTCTTCATCTTTTGAAGGGGCTTTTTTTCTTTTACGATCTCGTGCCTTGGGACTGTAGCGCAATTCAAAAATTTCCCTCTCCCCACGTTAGTGGGGGAGAGGGTGGGGTGAGGGGTACAAAAAAAATTAAAATCATGTAAGACACCTATGCCTCTTGAGCTCATCATCGATGGGTACAACCTTATCAGACAGTCCGACACCTTCAGGCGATTGGACGCCCGGAAGCTGGAGCAGGGCAGGGATGCTTTGCTTGCGCGCCTGGCTGCCTATCAAAAGGCCCGTAATCACCCCATCACCGTGGTATTCGACGGGTGGGGGGGTTTTAGTCCCGTGAGCACCGTGCAGAGTCAGCAGGGAGTAACTGTGGTCTACACCGGCAAAGGGGAGACGGCCGATGAGTGGATCAAGCGCAAGGTAAAAAAGATGCAGTACGGCGCGGTGGTGACCTCTGACCGGGACATAGGGCGCTCTGCCGAGCGCGCAGGGTTGGTTGTTATCCCCTCGCGCGTATTCGAGCGCAGGATGGAGCAGGCCCTTACCGGCGATATCAAGGGGCTGGCAATGGATGAGGATGAATGGGGGGAAGAGGAGATTATCGAGGCCAAAAAGAAGGGGCCTGCCAGACGCCTGTCCAAACAGGAAAGGCGCAGGCAGGCGGTTTTAGAGAAGCTATGATCGCCCCCAGAGTCTGTTTTCTCGTTTTTGCATCAGGCGTTTTATGTTCTCCTTGTGGCGATAGATGATAATCGCATCGACGCAGAGGCTCAAGATCAGATAGGGCAGGGGGTATCCCCATAACCAGATGAGCAGGGGCATGGCCACAGCAGCCGAGATGGAGCCTACCGAGACCATCCTGCTTATGCTAAGAGCGCCGGCAAAGACGAAGATGTTCACCAGCACGGCCAGCGGCGCCAAAGGGAGGTAGATGCCCAGGGCCGTGGCCACCCCCTTGCCGCCCCTGAAGCCTATATAGATCGGAAAGCAGTGCCCGAGAAAGGCAGCCAGGCCTGCGCCGGCAACCCACCCTTGTCCCCTTTCCAGCAACAGGACTATGCAGACGGGGATTACTCCCTTAAGCACATCGCCGATCAGGGTGACGGCCCCGAGGGCCTTGCCAGCCGTGCGCATGACATTGGTGGCGCCGATGTTGCGGCTGCCGCCTTGCCTGGGGTCGATGCCGGCCAGGGCCTTGGAGAGGACGAGACCTGTGGGTATGGAGCCTAAGAGATAAGCGAAGATAACGAGAAGAACGTTTACTATCACCGTGTCACCTCTTATCCTCAGCTGCCTTTTTGGGTGAACATGCTTTACCAGATTAAGAATTCCCCTCCCCTTGTCGAAGATCCCGCCGCCTTTGCGGCTGGGAGGGAGGGATAGGGAGTGAGGCCTACGGTGGCCCTTTGGCCAGGGATATCCTTCTATCTAAAAAAAATGGTCGGGATGACTGGATTTGAACCAGCGACCCCCGCGTCCCGAACGCGGTGCTCTACCCAGGCTGAGCCACATCCCGATGGTTTCACCATACAATAATTTGTCCTAAATGTCTATATCTACTAAGTAGATAGACGCGGGGAGATAAAAGGGGAAAAGTGAACCCACAAGGGGTTGACATAGGGAGAAAAAAGAGGAAAATGGGGGCATAGGTGAGGGAGTTTCCCTTAAATGAGTGGCTATAAGAAGTCGACTCGGATATCCACCTCAAAGGGCTGTGGGCAACAGATACGTGTTTGAACTGTTGTGGTACTATGGTGAACCATTTCGCTATTGAGAAAATAAACCTCAACCTGTTGCATTGGGTAAAACAGGTCGACGCGACTTAAAAATATTATGTTGTCCCAAATATAAATTTGCTGAAGCGAACTTAATGTTAGAAAATTCTGAATTAGATCATCAAAATGAGTTCTATTTTCAATGGCATATTACAGATAGATGCAATCTGAGATGTAAGCACTGTTATCATGATAATTATCAACAAATTGGACTCGATATATCGCAATTATTAAAGATTGGTGAACATTTATGTGGCGCAATTAAAGAATGGGGGAAAATTGGATCTTTTAGCATTACTGGCGGAGAGCCTTTTATAAGAAGAGACGATGTTATGCAGTTACTCGATTTTTTTGACAATCGAGAAGAGATAGGCCACATTGATATTTTAACAAATGGAACATTAATTGATCAAAAAATTATAAACAATTTGAATCGATATAAAAAAATCAGAAGAATCCAGTTTTCCTTAGAAGGACTTGAAAAAACTAACGATAAAATACGAGGTAAGGGTTCATTTGATGTGATTACTAGTAAAATTAAGCAACTAACCATGAGTGGGTTAAAAACAAGTGTTATGATGACCATTGCAAAATATAATAGAGATGAGGTCATACCCTTAGCAGAAACATTAGCAGAAGTCGGTGTTGAATATTTTATTCTGGACAGATTTATCCCCGAAGGACAAAGTGCGGATATGAAAAAAGCCGTTTTAGATTCGATTGAACTTAAAGAAATATATCAAAAATGTTATTCTTATTTTAAAAAAACATTAAAGCCAAGAATGCTTTTGTACAGAACTCTATTTTGTCTGCTAAATCCTGAAGATAAACATATTGGCGCAATATGCTCTGTCGGAAACAATGCTTTAACCATCATGCCTAATGGCGATGTTTTCCCATGTAGACGTTTACCTATTAAATTAGGAAATATACTTAAAAATAGTGTTTATGAAATTTGGTATACTCATCCAATCTTGTGGGAGTTTCGAGATCCGAATAATTTAAAAGGGAAATGCAAACATTGCGAATATATACCTGTTTGTAGGGGATGCAGGGCTTTCGCCTATGCCATAACCGGTGATTATTTTGAAGCTGATCCTCAGTGCTGGAAGGACAATAATTGAATATCAAGCTGTGTGAAGAAGTTTATCTGAAACATGATGAAGGGACTGATTGTTATTATCTTTTCTGTATCAGCAGCGGTAAGCATTTCAGTTTGAATGAAACAAGTTATGAGATTTTGATGCTCCTGAAAATGGGCAAAGATAAACAAGAGATTGCAGAATTTATATCAAATCATTATAATGTCACTGTAGATCTCTGCAAAAAAGATATAGATACTCTAATAGATGTTTTGCAAGAAAATAACTTATTGATAAATAAGGAGATTTAAATCCATGAAAAAGCGTACCGAAGAAAATATCGAAACTAAGGACAAAGTCTATATCAAACCAGCAATTAAGCTGGAGAAAAACATGATATTCATGTTTGAAGCGATTAAAAAATCAAATTCTAAGTTAACTTGCAGACAATGCTCATCTTGCCATGGCTGCAGGTAACAATAAAAGAGTAAATAAACTATACGCTTCCTTAATTAATATAATCGATGACTTTCTTGACCGCCGCCTACCATTAAGAAGAATTATCATTGTTGCCTCGCTTTTAAAAGACTGTAATATAGAAATACCACCTAGCTATAGAATTCAAAACCGCCTTGTAAGAAAACAAAAGGATGACGGCGGTTGGATTGATTGTGAAGACACTGCCTGGTCGCTTTTCTATCTTTCAGACAAAAAAAAATATGAAAATAAATTTAAAAATGGACTGTTATGGCTTGAGTCTGAAAGAAATGAGAAAAAAGGATGGGGTTTTTGTAAAAGAGATCAACCTTGTATTCCTATCACTGCCCAAATCTTGTACTTGCTTTCACAGTATCATTTAAATCATGAGGCATGTAAGTGGCTAGAAAATGAATGGAGGAAAGATATTTTGTCCCCATTCAAGCTTAATTACAAAGCTGCATGGTATTTACTTGCTTATAAGAGTCTCGTTCACACGAAATTGCTGTCTGAAGAATTATTTAATGAAACCATACATTACTTAGTTAAAGAACAGAGAAATGGCGGAAGCTGGGGGCCTTGGAAAAATCACCCAGCAAAAAGCGATTGTTTTATTACAGGTATCTGTATGGGTGCTCTTGCTCTTTCATATTCACTTGTTGAAGATAAAATAATAATTCAGTCTTTAAAAAAAGGGATACATTGGGCTGAGAATAATCAACTAAATAATGGTTTATTCCCCACGCACTATATTGAGGAAGGCTCGTCTTGGATATTTTGGGGATGGAGCAAAACAATTGATGTGCTTAATGGCCGCAGTTTATGAAGATATTGCTAATTGGTAAATATCCACCATTACAGGGCGGGATATCATCAAAAACCTACTGGTTATATAGACATCTTGAAAAGAAAGGTTTTGAATTCAGAATAGTAACCGTAGCAGCAGATACTTACACCATAAATAAATATCATAACGACTCAAATGTAACAGTAATATATGAAAAAAAACCACCTTGGCATATACCGGAAACAGATCTATTGGATGATAGATTGATTAATGAAGCCACGAAGATAGCGTTTGATTTCTGCCCAGACTTGATTGAAACAAACTATTTATGGCCTTTCTGTAAAGATGCTCTTTTGATTTCTAAAATATTAAAAAAACCACTACTTATCCGACATGCTGGAAGTGATATTATAAAATTTTGCAAGGATAAGGAATACCTAGAGATTATGAAAAGCTATTTTAGTCATGCAGCTGCAATAGCTACAAACAGTACATCTGCTAAACTTGTTAATAAGCTATGTGGATCCTACAGCAAGACTTTTCTTATGCAACGATACATTCCTGATTCGTCAATATTCAGACATATCGAATCTGAAAAGCCTTTTGATATATTATTTACTGGAAAAATTAATTACCATTGGCAACACAAAGGCTTATTGTTATTGATGGAGATCATTAAAGCACGCAAACTGAAGGCTTTTTTCGTTATTGGCGGGCTTTATACAAATAAATTGCTAGAGCAAATATCTTTTAATGGCATTGATGAGCTCATTCATATCTCAGAGTTTGTACCACCAAAAAAAATGCCTTTGATTTATAATTCATGTAAATTTGTATGGGCATGGGAAGAAAAAGGATACGTGGAAGACTTCCCCAATATAATTTGGGAGGCACTTTACAGTGGTACTTCCTGTATCGTAAGTACTGCATTTGCAACAAAACTAAGAAATGAAAAAATACCAGAATGTTTTTCTAATCTCATTAATAATTTCGATTCACATAGCATCATGGGATTTGAATTCGCTATTCAAAAAAAAGATATTGAATGTAACTATATAAAAGATGATTTATTTAACAAATACATTTATGATAATATGAATCTTTATGCTAACATAACTTAGAGATATAGATACTTATGATGCTATCGCATATCTTCACGCATGTCATTGAATCGGGTATGCTATTTAATGTACCTGATCACCCCGTAAATGTTATGATAGACATCACGAATGATTGCAACAATAGGTGTATTTATTGTTACAACCCTGATATCTTATGTAATCAGACAGGTTCGCCTGATCCGAAGAATTTAAAAAAAATTGTTTCCATTATCGGGTCGGCGGGTACAAAGGAGATTCTCTATTTAGGCGGTGAACCGTTTTCTTCACCTGCGTTCATGGAAATATTAGAGACAGGCAAAAAATACAATATCTTTCAACGCACCGTGAGCAATGGCAGTTTCTTGACAGATAAGGATATATGTCGTGGCTTTAAAGAGAAAGGCCTTGGTGAGGTTGGAATATCTTTTCACTCTTCTGATGAAGCAGTCCATGATAGGATTACCAACCGAAAGGGTTCATTTCAAGAAGCTGTATTAAGCCTCCAAAATTGCATATTAGCTGGAATATCGACATTCATTCAATATTCACCCAATCGATTTAATTCATCCCTCGATATTCTGAAGCTTGCCGAATACATAAAAGAACTTTTCGTAGATGAGGTTAAGTATTTCGATATCAACAGATTGCTTCCGATAGGGCGAGGACAGAAGGCACAATCCGTATTTCTTAAAAATGATGAATGGTTTGAGTTTCTAGTACAAGCAGCAGGCCTAAGAAGATATGGTTTTGATGTTCATGCAGAATTGACACCTTTCTGCTGGATAAATCATAAAGCAAAAGAAAACAACATCCCAGATCACACACTGAATGAAGTGTACAAAATGAATCGTGGTTGCTACATGTGGGTTGCACAACTGGCACTCGATTATAATGGTGGGATTAAATTCTGCCCTGCCGGATCAGCAGTCGGTCCGTCAATACTTGATGTCAAGTGGCCGAGTTTTTGGAAGACATGGAAGGAATTTAAGCATTACCGACGCTTTTTATGGAATGATAAATGTGTTGATTTCGATACAAAAAATGCTTGTGCTTTTTTTTATCAGTGTCTTGGAGGATGTAAATATTCTAAAGGTACGCCTTATCAAACAGATCATTACACAATAGGTCTGCAAAATAATTTAAATGAGGGGTATGAAAATGGAAAAATCAGCAAAGACAAACAGAGTTATCATTCTGAAGGGTTCACCTGGTGTCGGTAAGTCATTTACGGCCCGCAAACTCGTTTCGCAACTCAAAAGTAAGAAAATTGCACTTATTTCCATTGATGAATTGCTCCACACCGATCAGCGAAATCTTTGTGAAGATAAACTGAAACTTGCCAAGTATAATGCAGCAATTCTAACTCGAAGTTTTCTAAGTGATAAATTCGATATTATTATTGAATATACATTTGATATTCCGAATCATTTAGAATTCCTGATTGACAAAATTAAGCATAGCCATGTGAACGTTTTACCCAAGTCGGATATTCATATTTTTCATCTTACAGCAAAGTTTGCTGAAGTAAAGAAACGCAACAAGACAAGAAAAGATGGAACGGATCCCTTGCCGGATAGTATCCTTGAAAAACTATATAAATCCTGCGAGATAACTGCCGGAAAGATTGAAGGTGAAGTCATAATCGAAACAGATAAGCTGCCTTTGAAGAAAGTGGTTGAAAAAATCATCGAGCAATTTAAATGATAATAGATTTACATACCCATAGCCACTATAGTCCGGACGGAAAGCTGTCTATACCTGAATTACTAGGGGTTTATTCCGCTGGCGACATAGTTGCGTTAACAGATCATGAAACAATCGCCGGATGGACTGAATTCAAGGAAGAAGCTCGAAAAAGATGTATTCGGCCTATGCTAGGTGTTGAATGGATGATAAAGAACTGCTGCCATATCTTGAGCTATTTTGTCTCAGAGATTCCTCAAAATTTTAAGGATTTCATGACTGAAAGACGGGATAAAGAGCGATATGCAATGCGGTTGCTATATGAGAGGGTCAAGGTACTCTATCCTTCATTGTCATCTTACGAAAACATCTTGTTGTCCAAAGCACATCCAGAGAACATACTTGGAATGGCCGCTCTTGCAGATGATGTTTCTCACGTATCCCAAATTGACTTTAAAGAGGCCGTCGGCTTGCTGAGGGATATAAAGGGCAAACTCCCTGATAATAATAAACCTACAACTTTTTTTGCAAGTGAGCTGATTGAGAAAATACGGGAATGGAATGGTATTTCAGTATTAGCACATCCGTTCAAGAATTCACTTGGAAAATCAGGCCGCCAAAGCAGGGAAGATGTTGCAGTAAAAATTAGTGAATTGGCCGGGTTCGGAATAGCAGGTGTTGAATTATTTTCTGAAGGGAGCAATTTAGCGGAGCTTGATTTTTTGCTTGTTCTTTCTAAGAAATTTGGTCTGATCGTGAGCATTGGATCGGATTACCACAGCCAAGAAAAAGGATTGGAACCTGCGGTTCTTGAAAAGCTGGAAGAATCCGTGAAAGACGAGGTAATAAAATGGCTGGACCATTAAAAGACTTTAGAGTGCCCTTGGAATTTAAAGAAGAGATTGATAAAATAATTAATTTACATTTTTTTAGAAAACTTGCAGGAAAAACTCAGGTAATTCTTTCTCTTACAGGGCCAACTGTCCGTACGCGCCTTACGCATACGGTTGAAGTAGCCAGAATTGCCAGAAAACTTTGTGATGAACTTGGGCTTAATTCTGAACTTGCCGAAGCAATCGCACTAGCTCATGACTTAGGACACACCCCATTTGGGCATGTTGGTGAGAGAATGCTTAAAGAGATCATGTGTGGTTGTGACACTCTTAAGGGGAAAATTATAAATGATACTGATTTTGTTAACTCTGGATTCAGGCATAATCTGCAGAGCTTCCGTGTCTTAAACTTTTTGGAAAAGGTCTCTGTTAATGACAATATAATAGACAATAAATGGCCCTATATATTTTGGGGAGTCGCTGCACATTCAAAAATGTCCTGGGCCAAACCTTATTCCGGTATGGAAAATGAAATCCTAATATCCTGTAAACATTGTGATTGGGTTTATAGCTGTTTTTATCATGAGAAAAAAGAATGTAAGCGCAACATCCAGGGAAAAAAGAAAATGGACGATAAAAAAAATGATAAACAGGCATACTTATGTCGTCCTACCTACTGTGCGACACTTCGAACTTTTAGTAGTCGTGATGAGGTCAATATAAAAATAGAGAAAGGGGAAAATAAAGAAGATTTCATTGGATGGTTCGAGGACAATAGCAAAGTATGGTGCAATAAGAAATGTTATCTTGCAGAACTTTCTGCACATAAAATAAAGAACAGAGAAAAAGTTGAAATATTCCCATATTTTTTTGACCATCCCTTCCCTAATAGTTTTTATGTACCCATTTTCTTTGATTATTTTGGCAAAGGAGATAAAGACTTTATATCAGTAGAAGCTTTAATAGTTGCACAAGCCGATGAAATAGCACAACGCCAACAGGATTTGGAGGATGCAGTCAGTGCAAAACTTATTACTTTTAAAATTGCGAAAAAAGACGTTAAAATATTATTTAATTCTGAATCACGAACAACAAAAAATCAAAAAGAGCTTGGTGATAAAATAGTTAAATTTTATTCAAAGAAACTGGTTGAAGCAACAAAGTATAACTTTAAATTATTCTCTGACAAAACAAGGCCTAAAATAAATATTTATTGTTTGATGTATGTGTTGTACTCACTCAACAGCAGAAGCAAGGAAAAAAGAAATCAGTGGATCATCGGCCAAATTAATGAATTGATGCAAAAGGATGTAATTGAGCCTATCAGCATTTTAGAAGAAGCATTTAACATAAATTATGATGAACAATATTTTTATTTCGTCGTTTATCATCTCTTAGAATTGGATATAAGGCTAGGTGAATATAAAAGCTGTAAAGCGATATTGCCTGAATTATTTAAGCTACTGCAAAAAAGAGGATTACAGACAATAGATATACCTAGTGAAGAAGAAAAAGCCGATCTCATCAAAGGCTTAGATAGCCTGATTAATATACTCATAGATAAATTTAATGGTATATATAAATATTTTAAAGAACCAAAAATAAAAGCCGCCGACAATTATTGGCAAAACCTATATTTACTAAATTTATATCCCTTCCATATCATCCATCAAATATACCATGAGCTGCAAGGAAAAGATCGTATAAAAAAAAGAGGGTTTTTCATAATAGATGATTTGAGGGAAGGCGATATAGAATCATTCAGCCAATCATACAATGTGAAAACAACATTTGATAATTGGAAGAAAATGCTGCAGGCTGATTCAAATAGGGTGCTGGCGAATTTTGTTAAATTCACTCGTTATGAAGACAATGATGAAGACATGGAGAAGCTATTTAAAGAGTTTGAAAATAAGCAACGTAATTATATACTTAAGAGTGAGATCGTTGAAAAAAATGATGGAAAAGCAGATTATATTTTGAGAAAACTTTTTAGTGCTTTTGTTGGCAATTCGCATCAACTTCCTGATTATGCTTTAGATTTTATTCTCCTGTCCTTGACAAATAAAGACGTTAAGGAATCGCTTTTGAAAGATGAGAAAGATACATTAATGATAAATCTTAAAAAACTAAAAAAAACAACCGTGAGTGGATTCGACGAAATTATTCAAAAAATGGATAAATGCATATCAAAACTGCAAGATATTGATTTCAATGGTATAGAATCATCCAGTGAAGTACATGCATTGCTTGATAAGAGAAACGAACTTCGTAAATTCTTTGAGAAATTTGACAAAAACATAGAAAGCAATCTAGACAAATGGATAAGAAGTGAAGATTCTGATGACAAATGTAAATTAGAAGATGCAAGGCTAACGTTCAGAGGAATTCTTGATAATCCTATATTAAATGCTATGCCGTTCTGGAAGAGTCTGCTTAATCGTGGCATATGTGACTATATCGCAAGCCTTACTGATCAAGAGGCAATTGATCAGTACGAAAAACTTTATGCAAGTGCAATGGAATTAATTTAAATGTGTGGCATTTGCGGCATATACGGAAATAGCGAACCTGAGATCACCTTCAAGATGCTGGAAGCAATCCTTCATCGTGGCCCCGATGGCAGCAATATTGAGATCTACCCTTGGGGAGCTCTTGGTTTTTGCCGGTTAGATATCTTTGGCGATTCTGGCATTAATCAGCCGGCACTTTCTGGCGATGGGAAAACGGCAATCGTTTTCAATGGCGAGATTTATAATTGTAAAGAACTAATATCAAAACTGCCTGCCTCTAAGCAAATCAATGACGAAGCCTCTCTTATTCTAGAATTATATCTATTATTTGGAGAAAAATGCTTTACGATGCTTAAAGGTATGTTCGCAATCGCGATCATGACCCCTGACAAAGTCCTTTTAGCGCGAGACGCTGTTGGTATTAAACCTCTTGTCTACTATACTACTAATAATTGTATATATTTTGCCTCTGAGATAAAAGCTCTGCTTAGAATAAAAGATGATATGATTGAAATCGATGACGAGGCTTTAGCTGAAACAGCGGTTTTTGGTTTTATATTTGATCTGGAAAAAACAATGTTTAAAGGGATTAAACAGATACTTCCGGGAAATTATATCAAGTATCAAGATAACAAAATAAGCACGGTACGGGTTCATACTCTAAAGCCTTCATATTATAATGATAAGATGGCAGAGAAAATAATCATTGATGATTTCAGCAACCTTATGGATAAATCAGCCCAATGTCAGATGAGTCATTCCAAGCATCCTCAAGCAATCTATCTTTCCGGTGGAATTGATTCTGCATTGATGACGTATTTCATGAGGAAGAATTCAGCGGATACTATTTATACATATAATCTATTCGATTCAGAAAACAACGAGGACAGGCGCTATGCCTCGATTGTCTCCAAAGCTTTTAAAACAAACCATGTTGAGCACAAAACAGATGTGGAGGAATGCCTAAATTTTTTTGACCATTATCTCTATCATTATGAGTCACTGGTAACTGATGGTATTTTTAATATACTTGGTAGTCTTGCCTTCCATTTACTATCATATCAGATTAGCAAGAAACTTAAAGTAGCTTATTGTGGTGAAGGCGCAGATGAGCTCTTTGGCGGTTACTATTGGATGCATACACATCCTCTTGGTTTTGCCGACAGAATCCGTATGAGATCAAAAAAAGTTAATTGTGGGAAAACAAAGATCAATGAATATATAATGGATAAGTTTCCGCGAGATGATTCTAAAGAAAAAGAGATACAGAGAGAAATATTCGATATCTTGATGGGTCCGGGATTAACAAACTGCCATCTGTGGAGTGTTGATCGATCAAGTTCTGCATTCTCTTTTGAAGCAAGGCCATTTTATTTATATGATGATATTAGAGATTGGGCGCTCTCTCTACCTATCGAAAATAAAGTAAAAGATAAAAACACAAAATTAGTTTTGAAAAAATATGCTCATAAATTAGACTGTCAACTCTTGAATGATGTTGCTTCGCGAAAAAAAATTGGAATGCCCGCAGCCTTGTCAACCTCTATGATCAAGCTTATTTCATATTCAGAAGAGAATTTTAGAAGTATCAAGGCTACATGTGATTTACCACACAAAGCATATTCTTCTTTTTTTAACACAGACTTTGAGAGAAGGCTTTTTGATAAATTCTATAAAATATTCGTTGTTGATCGAGGGAAGATGATAAATGGAGGAAGAGGGGATGTAGTTGCTGAATTAACTTGGCAAGGAAGATAGGTTATCCAGGGGGGGCAGAATGGGAATGGGTTCTAAGTGTGGTAACTTCAGCTATGGTTCGTGCGGTCCAGGCTGAGTATCTGTAAGTTCATTCAGAAACAACAACCCCTTTTTAGTTTTCAGCTGATTTAAACGTTAGATTCGTGACCTCACTATGCCAAAGTCAATTCAAGTTTCAGTTGACCCAGAACTTAAACTAACAACTATTCTTCGGCGCTATCTTGATTTGCCAAAGTATCTAGATCTCCTGCGGTCAAATGCTATTTATTTGCGACGCGCTGATCGCTTTCCGGACAAACTTGAAGGTATCTTGCCCGTCGGTATGCGTAGTGCAATGAATGAAGCTTATTCAAGCGGACAGTCCAACTACGACGCCGATAGTTTTTCACAGAAAGCGCGAGAGGGAATCTATGTAAATTGTTGGAGCTTAGGCGCACGCGACAATATGGCCCTTTGGCAGCTGTATGGCAGTGCGTCAATTGGCGTTGTTGTTACTACCACCGTTGGAAGATTAATTGACGTTGGTCTTAAATGGGCCAGATCAGAGAGTGTGGAAATCTTCAAGGTTCGCTACATTGACCATTACAAGAATCCCAACATGATCATTGGTACTTATTCAGATCCACTTCGATTTAAGAACGAGGCATACTCGTTCGAGCGTGAAGTACGCATCATCGTTAGCAGGATCAAGCAAAACAGAAGCCAGTCGCCCAAGCCGGAAGGTATTAGATTGCCTATCGAGTTAGAGAAGCTAATGCGGAGTGTGGTTGTCGCACCAGAGGCTGGTTCATGGTTCTTTGACCTCGTGTCTGATATCACTGATCGCTACGGGGTTGGTGCACCAGTTCGTCGGTCAAAGCTAACTTACCTGCTTGAAGAAACCTACCATTCTTTTCCACCGAGGAAGAGGTAAAGTAGTTTCTGAATTGACTTGGGAGGATAACTGGGGGACGTTGTCCACAACGTCAACTAGTTCTCGATGGTGTTGGAGGAAGAGAGGCTTAGTTTCTTAATTGACTTGGCAAGAAAGATTGGTTATCCACAGGGGCAGAATGGGCAGGGGTTCTAGGAGTTTAATTTCAGCCATGGTTCGTGTGGACCAGGCTGGGTATCTGTCTGGAATCCATGAAATTCAGACAGAAACAACATCTCCTTTTTAGCATATAATTTTTAAACTTATGCGCAGGGAGGACTTTTAATGAAAGGAAAATTGCTGTTATCACTTTTTCTTTTGTTAAATATCGTATGCCTCCAAGGATGCGGAGACAAAGGCTCATCGTCAGAAGGCATGATAGTATCAACACCTGCCGTGCCTGCAGCGCATGCTGATCCGCGGGTGATTGAAGCATATATCTATGCCTATCCGCTCGTATTAATGGATATTACAAAGAACAGGCATACAGTGGGCGGCGCCTTAGTCAATCGGTTCTTGCATTTGCGTACTTTTCCCGACCGCTCTTCAAACTCGGTGGTTCGTCCGAGCAATGACTTGCTTTACTCTAACGCCTGGTTGGACTTATCCTCAGAGCCCATCATCATGCATTTGCCAGACTTCGGAAGCCGTTATTATCTCATGCCGCTCATGGATGCCTGGACCAATGTATTTGCCAGCCCTGGTACCCGTACAACCGGTAATCAAGCGGGAGACTTTGCTATTGTAGGCCCTCATTGGCAGGGTGAGTTGCCTCCCGGCGTTACCATCATTAGGTCACCTACCAACATAGTGTGGCTTCTCGGCCGTCTTTACTGTAAGCGCACTCAGGATGATCTTGCGGCTGTGCATACATTGCAAGATCAGATGACCCTGAGGTCGCCCAGGTCTTCCTCCATTTTTTCTGCCCTTGCCCCTAGTCCTGTAATTTTGTATATAACGTCTTTTATACAAAGAACACCTGCGGCGCGGGTTGCAAAGATGGATGCCGAGAGCTTTTTCAAATACTTTGCCAAGCTGCTCAAAGACAATCCTCCGTCGCCTGCTGACGCTGCGATGGTTAAGAAACTAGCCGAAATTGGGATTGTTCCGGGTAAGGATTTCGACATCAATAGTCTTGATCCCGCAGTAAGAAATAAACTAGAAGCATCAGTGAGCGCTGGTCGGAGCAAAATTAAATCTTTCACGGGGGACTCATATTTGGCCAATGGCTGGAGTATAAATGTAAAATGGGGCAGTTACGGAGTACATTACTTGCGTCGAGCGTATGTCGCCCTCAACCTGCTTGGTGCAAACCTTGCCGAAGATGCTATTTATCCCAACACTTCGGTGGACAATAAAGGAGTTTCTTTAACCGGCGCAAACAGGTATGTTTTACATTTTCCCATGGGGAAGACCCCGCCGGCCAATGCATTCTGGTCATTGACCGTGTATAATGATGGGGGTTATTTTGTGGATAATCCGTTAAACCGCTACGCTATTCACAGCGCTGACAATCTCACATATAACACGGATGGATCGCTGGATATCTATATACAGGCCAACTCGCCGGGCATAGATAAGAAGCCCAATTGGCTGCCTGCCCCGCAGGAAGGTTTTAATTTAACAATGCGGATATATTGGCCTAAGCCGGAAGCACTCAACGGAACGTGGCGCCCACCAGTTATGAAGAAAATCAATTAACTAATTACAGAGTATGAATTTGGCACCAGTTAGGAATTGGGAGAGGAAAGGGGTCGTACTTTCTGAATTGGCTTGGCAAGAAATATAGGTCCTCCAGAAGACGGAACAAAGGAACAGGTGCTACGTTCCTTTTTTTAATACGTTGACAAATCGGCAAGAAAATCAGTAAGATATGAGCCGATTGGTGTAATCAGGTATTGTCAAAATCGCTATGAAAAAAGTTAATGGCAGAGGACGCAGAGAAGAAGAGAAAGGGGGACTGCTATGAGAAAGGCTTTGCTCGCTGTACTGGCGGCGGTGGCAGTGCTAATCGCCGGCGTTTCTTTTGCCGGCGACTGGAACCTTGCCAAAAGCGTGAGACGCCTGGAGCGGGTCGCGCCCGACTATCAGGATGACAAGGAGATCGACAAGAAATTTATCGATGTGCTCGATCTGACCGAGAAGACCAGGAAGGAAGCCGAGGTCTATGATGACGCAAAGAAGATTGCCGATATGCCTGCCTTGGCCGAGAGCAAATACATGGATTCATTTTTATACTATATGTTCGTCAAGTCAGTCATGCTCCCGAAGAGCGGCACGGCAGAGCCCGGCTTCTGGCTCGATCGCCTCAAGTCTTATGACAGGAGTCCTCATCTCCTGGCCGCTTACCTCGTTCGGATGAGGTTCGTGTCGAAAAACGCGTTCGATATCCGCCGAGACGCACAGTTGGCCGTTGACTGGATAAAATCACAAAAGCCCGAGATGAAGGTCCGCGCGCCGGAATATGCCGGTAACTTCGTACTCGGCTACAAGCCTCGCACCGATTTTGCCGGAGGAAATTACCTAAAACTCTATAAACTCTCCTACTACAAAGAGACCGTTACCCCTCCTGCCGGCTTTCTCGAGGACGACACCTATATTTCCCTGCTTTCGAGGATCAAAGAAGGCCGCGAGGACATTATGACGGAAATGACCGGCATCTACCGCAAGGCAGGCAAACGCAAGGAAGCATCGGCCATCCTGTATAAGCGCGCCCTGCTCAAGGCCAATGAAAAAGAGTTTGAGCAGGCAAAGGCGCTGCTTGATGATGCGGTGAAGCTCAATCCCGATAATGCCGCGGCAAAGAAGGAGCGCGACCGGATAAAGCTCGAAATGACTTATAAGTCTCTTACGCCTGCCGAACCTAAGGAGCCGACAGAATAAAAACCGGCGCAAGGCCTGCCAACGACTGCCATAGACCCCTCACCCATGCCTCGCTCGAATGGGAGGCGCCGGGTGAGGGGATCTTGTCTCGATTTAAGAAAATTTATCACCGGCCTCTGTTCAGGGGCCTTTTTGTTGCCTCGAAGGGATAAGTATGATAGAGGGGAATTTAGGGGACATGGTACGTTGATTCCGATTTTTGGCATGCCTTCCAAAAGGTTCTGGGTAGGAAGAAAAAAAAGGTTGACAGGGGCGGAGATTATCTGTAAAATATGATAATCATATTTTACAGAAAGGATGCCCTTATGGAAAAGATAGTCAGTGCAACCGAGATAGTCAGAAGATTCTCTGAGATACTGAATTCTATAAAATACAGAGGTGATTCTTATACGATTGTGAGAGGAGGGAAACCAGTGGCCTCTATTCGTCCAGTGGAAACACCCCTCAAAGAAAGAACACTTGGTGAGCTTAAAGGGCTTCTGAAACATATTCCCAGATTGGGTGCCGAAGCAGAGCATTTTGAGCATGATTTAAAAAAGATTGTGAGACATCAACCCCTCATGCCGAAGGATGATCGATGGGCGTGATCTTTGATACCAGTGTTCTCATCGCCCTGGAAAGAAATCCTAGCCCGCTAGAACAATTAATACAGGAAAGAGGTGATGAGACTTTCGGTATCAGTATCATTACTGTCTCTGAGCTCCTCCATGGAGTACATCGAGCCGATTCCGAAAAGAGACGGTTGAAAAGAGAATCATATGTTGAAAAGGTAATTGAGCTATTCCCGATCTACGTATTCGACCTGAGCGCCGCGAGGATATATGCAAGAATCTGGGCTCATCTTGCAAAAAGTGGGGTGAGCGTTGGCGCCCATGACCTGATCATAGCCTCAACATGCATTTCGCTCGGGTTTTCCGTCATCACAGCCGATATCAGAGACTTTAGCAAGATCGATGGATTAACGGTTGAAAGATACGAAAAATAGAAGGCAGGCCTTCAAAAGAAAGCCGGGTCAGATCTTGAAATATCATAGTTCGATTCCACCCCTTCATTCTAATAAAATTTAGTTCCCGCCCCCCAAACCCACTTCCAATCCCAGCCCCTGATCAGGGGCCTTTTTGTTGCCCGGGCAGGGATACTGTGATATTCTAATGGCCGAGGCAAGCATCAGTGCCAGGTGGGCACAAGCGTTTGTGACCAGCCCTGTTATATGCAAAAATGGTTAGCGGGCAAACAAGGGTTTAAGAGGCAAGGACCTTTTGACTTTTCAATCTCTGACCACAGGAGGATAGACCATGGCAAAGCGAGAGGCAACCTGCCCCTATTGCGAGGCGGAGATCCCCTTAGATGATAATGAGAAAGAGGGGGACGAGGTCTACTGTTCCTATTGCCAGATGAGGTCAAAACTGGAGAGTATCGACGGGAAGCTGGAGGCCATTGAGGAGGAGGAGTGAGCGCCCCCAATCGGCAGCTATCCGCTATGTTTTTCCCGATTTCATTTTCATTCATTTTTCTTTGCGGCTTCGTGCCTTCCCTGACCGGAGGCTGACGATGGTTGCCCCCCATTCCCCTGCCGCTTCCCCCCCTAGGCGGAAAGAAGCCACCTCCGGCAGCCGTTCGAGCACGGAGTGGACTATCCGCCGCAAGACCCCTCTGCCCTTGCCGTGAATGATGCGCACCGTGAGGATTTCCCGGTCCCGGCAGGCTGACAGATAATCCGCCACCAGTTCTTTTACCTCGCGCGGGTCAAACGCATGCAAATCCAGCGTGCCGTCGATGGGGAGTTCAATGGGAGGGGGCTCGTCCATAGGCGCTGATCCGCATTGTGGAGCCTTGCCCCTGTAGAAGCGCTGCCGTTTTCCCGATCATTATCCCGCACCTCTGCCTCAAGGCGAGGAGCCAGGCAAGGGGAAAGATTGTATCGACCCACATTACCAACCTCTCCCGATAAGACCGGATCTTATGCCCATCGTGGAGAGAGGTCTGCTTACATCATCTTCTTAGGTGAGCGGATTCCCCCGGGGGGGGGTAAATCCGTGGTCAAAGCCTCTCACCAGAAAAAGTGCATTTCTCGATCTATCGAAGCAAACCGAAACCGATGAGAGCATAGACGATGAGATAGACAGCGACAATGTAGTGCAGCATCTTGGGCATAACCAGGATCAAGATACCTGCTATTAACGCAAACAAAGGCTGCAAATAATGCATAGACATATGTGACCTCCTCTTTGTTTTTTTGTATACTTTCTTGCACTTCAACCCATTGGCGAGCCGCGGGCAGAAGCGCATACTAAGCAAACCAAATATCGCGTCAAATGTCAAGGGGCGATTATACTCCCCTCTCGCCCATAACCATCAACCCTCTCAAGGGGATAGTATGTAACGGCCCCTTGTCGCTAACGAATCTAAAAATTTATTTGCTTTCAGGAGTCTCACGTATATAATTCAAGGACGTGAACATGGGGCTATTAAGATACCTGACCTTCCGCCGGGGGATAATACACTGGGGGTTGTGGCATGGATTCTGCGCAGGCGGTTTTGTGATTGCCTTTATACATGAAACCGTGTAGTCTCAAGGACTTTTATTGGTTACAGGCATGGTGCGTGAATCATGCGTGAAGAACGGAACCCAATAACGAGGCGAGGATGAGATGAACGGAGCTGAAGCGCTTATCAAGACCGCCGTCGACTGCGGGATCGACATATGTTTCGCCAATCCGGGCACAACCGAGCTGCCTATCGTGGTGGCCCTTGACCGGATAGCGGGCATCAAGGCCGTTCTCGGACTGTTCGAGGGTGTCTGCACCGGCGCGGCCGACGGATTCGGCCGCATGGCGGGAAAACCGGCCATGACCCTGCTTCATCTCGGCCCTGGTCTTGCCAACGGCATCGCCAATCTCCACAATGCCAGGCGCGCCCATACGCCGCTTATCAATATCATCGGGGAGCATGCCACCTGGCACCGACCAATGGATCCCCCTTTGGCGATGGACATCGAGGGGCTGGCCAAGACGGTATCGGGCTGGGTTCGAACCAACGCCTCATCCGAGGAGCTGCCCAAGGATGTGGCAGAAGCTGTCCAGGCCGCTTCAAGCGGCTGCATCGCCAGCCTGATCGTGCCCCACGATTACCAGCTCGGTGCATGTACAACCCAGGCCCCTGTCTTGTCCGGAAGCTCCTGTGACCCTCTAGACCCCAAGGAGATTGAAGCGGCAACGCGCCTGCTGAGGAGCCGGAAAAAGACCGCCCTTGTCCTCGGCGGAAGGGCCCTGCGCAAGCAAGGGCTGGCCATAGCCGCACGCATCCGGCAGATGGCTGGCTGCGACCTGTTGACCGAGACCTTCCCGCCTGTTCTGGAACAGGGGATCGGACTGGCGGCTGTCAAACGCATCCCCTATCTGCCGAAGGCAGCCCAGACCCTGCTCTCGGACTACGATGGCGTCGTTCTTGCCGGAGCGAAGGACCCGGTCACCTTCTTCGGCTATCCGGGCGTTCGCAGCCGCATCCTCAGAGACGACCAACAAGCGGCGGCCATCGGCACGGGGAGACAGGATATATGGGAAGCCCTGGCCGCATTGGCAGATAGTCTGAAAGGGCGGGGCAACGGCGCCAATACGCCGGCCAGTGACGCCCCGTCAAGCCGCCCCTCGGTGCCGGAGGGGGCCCTGACAACGGCTGCAGCCTGCCAGACCCTGGCAGCTCTTCAACCCGAGGTGGCCATTATCGTGGATGAGGGTCTCACCACCTCCGGCAGGTATTATTCCATGGCTGCCGGGCTCCCCCCTCATACTATCCTGCCCCTCACCGGCGGCGCCATCGGCTACGGCATGCCCTGTGCCCTCGGGGCCGCCCTTGCCTGCCCGGACCGGCCCGTCATCAACTTCCAGGCGGATGGAAGCGCCATGTACACCGTCCAAGCCCTCTGGAGTCAGGCCAGGGAGGGCTTGAATATCACGACCCTGATCTGCGCAAACAGGAGCTACCGGACCCTCGTGGGAGAGCTCCGCAGGGCAGGGGTGGAAAAGCTGGGGAGAAACGCACAGATCCTCACCGCGCTGACGGGCCCAGCCATCGATTGGGTCAGCTGCGCCCGGGGCCTCGGCGTGCCGGCCAGCTCCGTCAGCGATGCTTCCGGCCTGGCCAGTGCCCTGAAACGATCCCTTGCCGAGCCTGGTCCCTCGCTCATAGAAATGATATTAGAATCCTGATGCATGCCATAAGGGTACTAGAGAGAACAGTTTTCCATTATAGTGACACTGTTGGTTATAAAAAAATATGCACAATGGATCAAGGAGAAAACAGGGACAGGTTGATTATTCTCATATAAGGTTTTGGCAGCAGAATAGTAATAAAAAGCAGCAGGAATAGTTATGAAAATTATTATTACAGGAGCAACTGGCTTTTTAGGTAGGAATTTAGCAGAGAGCTTTCATGGCGACGGCATGGAAGTTATAGCAACGGGTCGTTCTGTGGTGATTGGGGATGCATTGCGAAAAAAAGGTATCGAATTTAACAAGGCAGATATTCTGGATTTAACTCAATTGAACAATGCATTTTCACCCGCGGATTGTGTGATTCATTGTGCTGCCAAAAGCGGCCCCTGGGGAAAATACAGAGACTTTTATGAACCCAATGTCGTTGGAACACGAAATGTCATGAAAGCGTGTAAAAACCACAATATAAAAAAGATTATGTTTGTCTCAACACCAAGTATCTATTTCACGGGTAAAGATCGTTATAATATTTCCGAGAGCGATCCATTACCTCCCAGACAAAAGTCTCATTATTCGAAAACGAAGCTCATCGCGGAAACGGAACTCATCGCTCTTCAACACGAAGTATTTAAGGTAATCATTTTCAGGCCAAGAGCTTTGTATGGCCCTTATGACAATACGATTATTCCTCGCATTCTTCGCTTGGCCGAAAAAAAGCAAATGCCTATAATTAATAATGGGCAGGCATTGATTGATATTACCTATGTGGATAATTTTATTGATGCAACGAGAAAGAGTTTAACAGCACCGGATAATGCCTGGAATGAGATATACAATATCTCTAATGGCGATCCGATCAATGTAAAGGATTGGCTTGCTCAAGTATTAAAGATCTTCGATCTACCTTTTAAACCGAAGAATATCCCCGAATCTGTAGCAAAAATCATTGCAGGAACTATGGAGTTTGTGAGCTATCTTCCATTCATAAAAAAAGAGCCTTCGATGACACGTTTTTCGGTAGGATATATGGCGAAATCAATGACCATGAAAATAGACAAGGCAAAACAAAAGCTCAACTACTCCCCTCATGTCAGTAATCAGCAAGGTTTTGAACGGTATGCACAATGGTATCACTCGCAAGGGAAAAGGGTACTATAGAGAAAAGTTCTCCAATGTTGATAATATTATGGAACTAACTTATTAGATGCACATGATTTTGTTAGCACAGAGAAGGATAAACGATGAATGATTTTACATACGCATCGACAACGAAATTGACGAAGGTAATACAAGACAAGCGCATTAGCTCCGTTGAATTACTCGAACGTTATATTGAAAGATATGAACGGCTGAATCCTCGTATAAATGCCATTGTGGCTACTGATTTTGAAAATGCAAGGATTCGAGCCAGTACAGCTGACGAAAAACCTTTAAAAAGGTGAAAGCTGGGGGCCGCCCTTGCCTGTCCGGACCGGCCCGTCATCAACTTCCAGGCGGATGGAAGCGCCATGTACACCGTCCAGGCCCTCTGGAGCCAGGCCCGGGAAGGCTTGAATATCACGACCCTGCTCTGCTCAAACAGGATCTACAGGACCCTGCTGGCAGAGCTACGAACGGCAGGGATTGAAAAGCCGGGCAAGAGCGCCCAGACCCTCACCGCGCTGACGGACCCAATCATCGATTGGGTCAGCTGCGCCCGGGGTCTCGGCGTGCCGGCGGTTTCCGTGAGCGATGTTTCCGGCCTGGCCGATGCCCTGAAACGATCCTTTGCCGAGCCTGGCCCCTCGCTTATAGAAATGGTATTGGCATCCTGAGCCATACTTCTCGACCCCGGCAAAGGGATAACTCCATCCTCCCTATCGCGCGTAAATTTTTGTTTGATTTAGGTAAATCCGGTATTATATTTTTAACGTCAAAAAGCCGGGGGGAATTTTTAAAAAGAGTGGAACGATAGAGGTTTTTTTCGCGGCGCCAAGGCGGCCAAGCAATTTTTTTGCCGTTGGCGGGTTAGATGAATTGGGAAAAAAAGGAGGTGCAGTATGGCTCAAACCGGCAAAGAGCAAAAGAAGGAAAAGGTCATTGAGGTCTTGAACAAGGCCCGCGGCATGGAGCTGCAGGCCATTGCCCAGTACATGAACCAGCACTACAATTTGGACAATATGGACTACGGCGATATGGCTGCGAAGGTCAAGCTGATAGCGATCGATGAGATGCGCCACGCTGAGATGTTTGCAGATCGAATCAAGGAATTGGACGGAGAGCCGACAGTCGAACCCGCGGAGAAGGCCCAGAAAGGGCAGAAGATCGAGTTCATTTTTCCTTTTGATGCCAAGCTCGAGGACGATACCGTCGATACCTATAATCAATTCCTGTTGGTGTGCAGGGAAAACGGCGACAGCACGAGTGTGAAGCTTTTTGAAGCCATCATCGATGAAGAACAGATACATTTCAATTACTTTGACAATGTCGACGATCACATCAAGAAGCTCGGAGAGACGTATCTCGCCCAAATCGCCGGCACGCCGTCAGCCACCGGGCTGCAGACTCTGGGCTTTGTCGCCAGACAGGGCACGGCCGCTCCGCAAGGCGGCGCATAACGCTTGGCAAGAAACATTTCAGACGGTTTCATGTGGCTCATAAAAAAAGGTGCCCGGGGATCTGAGTTCCCTGGGCACCTTTTTAAATAGCGATAACCGTATAGCTGATCCGCCTTTGTTTCCTCTACTTCTTTACTGCCTTTGCCGTCTTTGTCTTGAGCGTCAACGTGATGATGACGCCGACGATGAGGAAGGCAACCGCCGTCAAAAAAGATGAGGTATAACTCTTGCTGCTGGCGTACAACATCTGCGACAGCCGGCTCATGACAAATCCGCCCACACCCCAGGCGGTAAACACGATGCCGTAGTTGATGCCGAAATTCTTGAGTCCCCACTTGTCCTTTGTCAATGAGGGGAAGAGAGAAAGGTTGGTCCCGTAGTTGAAGCCGATAAAGGTGGCCAGAATGACCATAAGAAGGGCGCTTGACTGTTCAGCGCCTACCACGGGGATGGCGACGAGCATGAGGATTGCCTGGAATGACAGCATGATGATGAGGGTTGCCTTGCGACCGATCTTGTCCGATAGCAAACCCGCGATGATCCGGCCTCCTGCATTTCCTACGGCAAGGATGGCCACGGCCAGAAAGGCCAATTCCCCCATGCTCTTGCTGGCCATCCCGGCAACACTGCTGATCACCATCAGTCCGGCGCCGGCCCCGATAAAATAGATAAACCATATCTGATAGAACGCCGGTGTTTTCATCATGTGTGACGGTGTGGCTTCGGTCTGGGCTGCCGCGACAGGAGCTTTTTTGCCTGCTTTAGCCTTGCCTTTGGGCACATATCCGGCTGGTGGGTTTACCAGGAACAGGGAAAGTGAGCAGACGACGATCAAAAAGGCTATGCCGAAAAAGAGCATGGCGCTTTGCAGCCCCCAGATTTGCAGCAGATATTTCGATAAGGGTGCGATGTAGACGGAGGCAAGGCCGAAACCGGCGACGACCAAGCCGGCGATCAATCCCGTCTTTGCCGGGGGGAACCATTTGAGGGCAGGGGGGGTTGCCGAGGAGTATCCGAAGCCGATGCCCGTGCCTGCCAGGACGCCGAAACCCAGAATCCAGGCGGCATAGCTGGTGGTCTGTGAGATCAGGAGAAAGCCCAATCCGACAAGGATACCGCCGATGAAGGCGGTAATCCGGGGGCCGAACTTATCCTGACACTTACCGGCCAGGATCATGGCGAAGGCAAAGACGAGACAGCAGACCACATACGGGTCATTCAGTGCGGCGATATCCCAGTTGAAGGCACCTGCGCCCCCTGCCTCGATGGATTGCCTAATCGCCACCTTGAAGATGCTCCACGTATAGAGGATGCCCAGGGCAAGGTTGATCCCTGTCCCGCTGAAGGTGACACTCCAGCCCTTATTCTTAACCTTTTGTGCCATATTATAACCTCCTTGATGAGTTAATTGTTTGCTGCTTTTTTGTGAATAGTTTCACACTTCAGATCAAAAAAAATGTTGTTAACCGCCCTTGTGTGATCTCGGGTATTTTCTCAACGCCGTCCAAGGGATATTCGTGAAATTTATAACAAAATAAGAGGGAAAAAGCAAGCAAAATTTTACCCAAAATATGGAGTCCTTAGGGGACATGGCACAACAAAAATTTCACCACGGAGTTTTCACGGAACACCACGGAAATAATAGAATATTCCTCTAAATCCTTGGGGCTGGGGAAAGGGGGCTCAGGTAGGGACCAGGGGGCTTACACACGCTTCTTTAACTCATCAAAGCTTATGGTGGATTCGTTTTTACGTTCAGCAATAATGGCGAGGTCATGCACATCCTCTAGAAGATCTTCATATTCCTCGACAGGTATCACTACTGCGGTTTTGTTGCCGCTTTCATCTACTATGTAACGCGGTTGGGATTTGCTCATATTTCCCTCCTTCCTTGATATACGATATCATAGTATAGCAGCATAGGTAAAGGATTGGAATAGGCGTATGTTTTTTGGTACTTTGTCCGTAGTTAACGGGTAACAAGGAGGGGCGGCGTAGTCCCGCTGAAGTCGGGGTTTGAGCACCATCGCAAGCCTGCCCCCACCTCGAATCCTTGTCAAGCTAGTCAACAACGTCCCGGCCTTCTCGTCCATGGCACAACAAGAATTTTACCACGGAATTTTCACGGAATAACACGGAAAAAACAGAATATTTCTTCTAAACCGAATATAACAAAAGCGAAATCTCACCACGGAGTTTCACGTCCCGCACTGTGTCGCCTTGCGACATCCCCTCTTTAAAACTATCCGAATGTCCCTCTCAGCTTTCTACAAAATATAAATGTTGGGATGTATCGCCCTACGATATAGTGGGGGACTTTGTATAATGATGCTCCTTTAAATCTTTTAAGGACATCATGCCGCAAGGCGGCAAAATATGAATGACGGCCCCGCACCTCAATATGATTTTTGTGGACAACGGGGTCCCTTAAAACGGGAGATGTCGCAAAGCGACAGAACACCACGGAAATAACAGACTATTCCTCTCAAATCCTTGGGTCTGGGGAAAGGGGGCTCAGGTAGGGACCAGGGGGCTTATTTTCTGAAGAGGGCAAAGAGGAGGGTCAGCAGGAGGCTGATGATGATGCTCGTCATGAGGGGGAAGTAGAAGGTGAACTTATCACGCTTGATATAGATATCACCGGGGAGCCTCCCGATCCAGGGGATCTTATCTCCGAGGATCAGAATTAACCCTATCACCGCGAGGCATATGCCAAAGATAATGAGGAACTTTCCGAGACTACCGAAAGAGGGCATCCTATTACCTCGTGCTCAAGGGGAAATCGTCCGATGTATCCTTTTGCACTTCCAAACGAACTCCGCCGCCTCCTCCAGCCAGGTAAGGATATCTCTGGGTGTCATCGTGAGGTGACCTCTGAGCTCTTCTTCATCCTGTTCCCGCTGATAGTCATAGGCGTCTTTCCACCAATCGTACCAAAATTCTTCGGGTACCTCCTCAGGCTTGGAATAAACCTCGGTCAGCGGCCTCCTTATATAGGCATAGCGAAAGAGATCTGCAAGAATCATGTTCCCCTCAAATCTTTAATCCTTTTGAGGTGTTTTATGTCTTCAAGGTCCCTCGGCCTCCCAGAGATATTCTTCAATACGATTAAGTCATCAAGGGAGATCAAATCTACGGTGATCCCCTCCTCAATGGATATCGTCTGTTTTTTCATGAACGCCTCATCGAAGTCAATGGGATTTGAGAGGAAGAGATCAACCTGACGAAAGGGTTTTTGACGATGTATAAAGGTAAAGACCTTAGCATCCTTTTCTTTAAGCCACTCCTGACGCCTTTCCTCTTTCGTCAATTCTTCTGATGAGACCGGCACCCTGGGGTGGTAATTGAGCTTGTCCATCACCTCTATGACCTTGTGAAGATTCTCTTCACCGAGGTCGACCATGATGTCCATATCCATCGTGAAGCGGATGCAGCCATAGAGGTTGGCAGCCAAACCACCCACCAGGAGATAGCGAACACCTTTCAGCTCAAATTCTTTGAATACCTCTTCATAGAACATACGTCTCCTCGGCGTTCAGGATGAGGTAGTCTTTTTAAGATACCTCTCCTTCTCGCTGTAGATGCACCCGCAGTAGCTCTGCCGGTAGAGGCCCAGCGTCTTGGACTCCTCGATCCCCTGCTTCCATCCATCCCGAAAGTCCTTGTAAAGGAACTGCACCCCCTGCTCCCTGCCTACGGCCTCTCCGATGGCCTTGATAAGCTCGTGGTTTTGGTGCTTGCTGTGCAGCAGGGTGGAGGTGAAGGCGTCGAATTTGCCGCGCTTGGCCACCTGGGCTGTGGCCTGCAGCCGGAGGTGATAGCAGAACCGGCACCGCTCATCCTCGCGAAAGGCCACCCCGCGCAAAAACTCCTCCAGGTCATATTCATCCCGATAGATCACCTGGATGGCGGCCTCCTTTTCATATGCCTGCATTGCCGCGAGCCGGCGCTGGTACTCCTGATAGGGGTGTATGTTGGGATTATAGAAGAACCCCATGGCATCCCACCCTTGTTCCCGCAAGGCCTTGAGGGGGTAGATCAGGCAGTTGGCGCAGCAGATATGGATGAGCGCCTTCAATCCCCGGAGCGCTCCTTGAGGGCCGCGTGGGCAGCGGCCATGCGCGCGATGGGCACCCGATAGGGAGAACAGCTCACGTAATCGAGCCCAATCTGGTGGCAGAACTCCACGGAGCTCGGCTCCCCGCCGTGCTCTCCGCAGATCCCGATCTTGAGATCGGGCCTGGTCGCCCGGCCTTTGTTGACGGCGATGGCCATCAACTGGCCGACGCCGATGCGGTCGAGTTTCTCAAAGGGATCCGCTTCCCAGATATCGGCCTCCAAGTATGCCTGCCGAAACTTGCCTGCATCGTCCCGGCTGATCCCGTAGGTGGTCTGGGTCAGATCGTTGGTCCCGAAGGAGAAGAACTGGGCCTCCTGGGCTATTTGGTCGGCAGTCAGGGCGCCGCGGGGGACCTCGATCATGGTCCCGACCTTGTACTCCACCCGCGCCTTATAGCGGGCGAAAACCTCGTGGGCCTTCTCGTCCACTATCTTGCGCTGGTTCGCCAGCTCGCGGACATCACCGACCAGGGGGATCATCACCTCGGGGTGGACCTTGATGCCCTCTTGCGTCTTTTCGCAGGCAGCCTCGAAGATGGCCTGGGCCTGCATGGCGGTGATCTCGGGGTAGACGATGCCCAAGCGGCACCCCCGGTGCCCCAGCATGGGATTGGCCTCCTGCAGCGACTGCACCTTGGCCTGGAGCTTTTCCGGAGCAACCCCCATCTTGCCGGCCAGCTCCTCTATCTCCTCCTGTGTATGGGGGAGGAATTCATGTAAAGGGGGATCCAGGGTCCGGATGGTGACCGGCCGCTCCCCCATGGCCTGGAAGATCCCCTTGAAGTCCGCCTTCTGCATGGGGAGGAGCAGGGCCAATGCCCGCTCCCTACCTGCCTTATCAGCGGCCAGGATCATCTCCCTGACGGCATCGATCCGGTCCCCCTCGAAGAACATGTGCTCGGTGCGGCACAAGCCGATCCCCTCGGCGCCGAAGGCAACGGCGATTGCGGCCTGATCGGGCTTGTCCGCATTGGTGCGCACACCCAGGCGCCTGACCTCATCGGCCCAGGCCATCATCTCGGCATAATAGCTGTAGATTTCTGATTTTTCTGGTTTCAGGCTTTTCTCGATCAGGACCTGGAGGATCTCGGAGGGTCGGGTGGGGATCTTACCGATGATCACCTCCCCGGTGGTCCCGTCGATGGAGAGGTAGTCGCCTTCTTTGATAAGATGGCTGTCCACCGTAATCTGCCGCTTCTTGTAATCGATGTTGAGGGCGCCGCACCCTGCCACGCAGACCTTGCCCATCTGGCGCGCGACCAGGGCGGCGTGGGAGGTCATCCCGCCGCGGGCGGTGAGGATGCCCTGCGCGGCATTCATCCCGCGGATATCTTCAGGGGAGGTCTCGATCCGCACCAGGAGGACCTCTTCCCCCCGGGCAGCCCACTCCTCGGCATCAGGGGCATTGAAGACTACTTTACCCGACGCGGCGCCTGGGCCGGCGTTGAGGCCATGGGCGATGAGCTTGCCTTGGTCGATGGCCTTTCGTTTTTCCTGGGAATCGAAGACCGGCCGCAAGACCTGATTCAACTGATCAGGCTCCACGCGCAGCAAGGCCTCCTCCTTGGTGATCAGCCCCTGGCGCACCATATCCACGGCGATGCGCAGGGCGGCCAAGCCGGTGCGCTTCCCGCTCCTCGTCTGGAGCATCCACAGCTTTCCCTGCTGGATGGTGAACTCGGTGTCCTGCATGTCGCGGTAGTGGCGATCGAGCTTTGTCCGGATCTCATCCAGTTGTTGGTAGATTTCAGGCATCTCCTCTTCCAAAGAGGGGACATCCTTGTCACCCTTCTGCCGCTTGTTGATGGGCTGCGGGGTGCGGATCCCCGCCACCACGTCCTCCCCCTGGGCATTCATCAGGTATTCGCCGAAAAAGACGTCCGTCCCGGTGGCGGGGTCCCTGGTAAAGGCCACGCCGGTGCCCGAGGTCTTTCCCATGTTGCCGAAGACCATGGCCTGGACATTTACTGCGGTCCCCATATCAGAGGGGATGTTATTCAGCTCCCGGTAGGCGATGGCCCGGGGGTTGTTCCAGGAGTTAAAGACCGCACCGATGGCGCCCCAGAGCTGCGCTTTCGGGTCCTCGGGAAAATCGGCCCCCACTTTTTTCTTGATCTCTTTCTTGTACTCACTGACGAGCTCCTTGAGGTCTTGGGCGTTCAGCTCATGATCGACGTTTACCCCCTTGGCCTGCTTTTTGGCCTCCAGGATCAGCTCAAACGGGTCCTGCTCATCCTTGCCGTGGGGCTTAAGCCCCAGGACCACGTCGCCGTACATGGCGACAAACCTCCGAAAGCAGTCATAGGCGAACCGCTCATCACCCGTGCGTTTTGCCAGGCCCTGCACCGTCTTGCCATTGAGACCGAGGTTGAGGATGGTATCCATCATCCCGGGCATGCTGCGGGCGGCGCCCGAGCGCACCGAGAGAAGCAGGGGGTTCTCCGGATCGCCGAACTTTGATCCCATGACCCGCTCCACCTTGGCGAGGGCCGCCTCCACCTCCTTCTCCAGCTCAGGGGGATACGCCCCTGCGTGTTTTTCGTAATAACCGCATATCTCCGTCGAGATGGTGAAACCAGAGGGAACGGGTACGCCGAGGTTGGTCATCTCCGCCAGGTTGGCCCCTTTGCCGCCCAATAGGTCCTTCATCCCGGCGTTGCCGTCGGCCTTGCCCTGACCGAAGAAAAAGACGTACTTGGGCATCGCTATCTCCTTATCGCTCCGTAATTTTTTGTGGCGACGCGCCACCCTGTATTTCACCAAGGACGGGTACAATCATAAATCCCCCTTTACCCCCCCTTTAACAAACCGAAGGTGACCCTTTGGTCAGGGGGGGATGGGGGGATTTGAACGCTCATTTTCTTGGTACATTCACATAGCGGGTCATCACCAACGACGGTTGAAGACCATACCCTCATTTTCTTTAGCCTTTCTGCTGAGGGATGAATACCTTAGCCTTCTTCCCCTGTCCCGAGCCGGGAGAAATCTACCATTTGGGAGAAGAGCCCGGCGATCTCGCCCAACAGGGCCAGACGATTAGCTTGCACCTTTTTGTCCTCGGCCATGACCATGCAATGGTCGAAGAACGCATCCACCGGCAAGCGGAGCTTTGCCAGCTCGGCAAGGGCCTTCTCATAGTCCCCCTTCTTGATCGCTGCGGAGAATCTTTCCTCGATCGCCCGGTATCGGTCATGGAGATCTCGTTCCTCGGGGGCCTCGAAGCGAGCAGGATCGACCTGCCCTTGGTGATCAACCCCCTTGAGGATATTGGCCACCCTTTTGAAGGCCACGGCCACAGGCGTAAATTCAGGCGTGACCCAGAATCTGGCTACGGCCTCGACGCGTGCTTGTGCATCCATGAGATCATCGCATTGGACGGCCAACACGGCCTCTACCAGATCAACGGGATACCCCTGGGCATTCAGCAGATTGACAAACCTACCCCGGAAGAAGGCCAGGCAATCTCCCCGCACCTCTTGAGGGGGGCGTTCTATCTTCCCCTGCAAGAGATCGATGCCCATCTCGATGATCCTGCGCAGCGAGAGGCAATAGCCCTTGCCGAGGATGATATTGATAATGCCCAGGGTCTGCCGCCTCAGGGCAAAGGGATCGGAGGTGCCGGTGGGTATCAACCCGGCGCCAAAGCAGCCGACGACGGTGTCCATCTTGTCGGCGATGCCGACCACTGCACCTGCCGAACTGGAAGGGAGCTCGTCCCCGGCAAACCGGGGCAGGTAGTGTTCAAAGATCACCTGCGCCACAGCCTTGTCTTCACCCGCAAGGAGCGCATATTCCCTGCCCATGACCCCCTGGAGTTGGGGGAACTCGCCCACCATCTCGGTTGTCAGGTCCGCCTTGCAGAGAAAGGCGCCTCTGGCCACCACCTTCGTATCATCAGGGGCCAGCTCCCCGGCCAATTTTACTGCCAAGGCCTGAATCCGCATGACCTTTTCATAGGAGGTGCCCAGCTTGGCCTGGAAGATCACTCCCTTCAGCTTTTCTACACGCTCCTCGAGGGTGCGCTTTTGGTCCTCCTGGAAGAAGAACCGGGCATCGGCGAGCCTGGCCCGCAGGACTCGCTCGTTTCCCTTCTTCACCACCTCCATGGCGCGCGCCTTGATGTTGCTCACGGCGACAAAGCAGGGGAGTAAGTCCCCTTTCTTATTTACCACGGGTATATACCGCTGGTGCTGTTGCATGGCGGTGATGAGGACCTCCCTCGGGAGGTCGAGGTATTCCTTAGCAAAGTTGCCACTGACGGCCACCGGGTACTCCACCAGATAGGTGATCTCTTCCAGGAGGTCTTTTGTTTCGAGGGGTTTTCCTCCTGCCTGCTGAGCCGCTTCTTGCACGCCTTTGCGGATCATCTCCCTGCGCTCCTCCGGGTCGACGATGACGCAGGCCTTGCGCAACCCCTCCAGGTAATCCTTCAATCCCTTGATGGCGAAGGGATCAGGGCATAAAAAGCGGTGGCCCCTGGTAAAGTGATTGCTTTTTATATTCTCTAAGGTAAAGGGTATCACCTCGTTGTCGAAGAGCGCCAGGATCCAGTGGATGGGGCGTGCGAAGCGCAGCTCGAGATCGGACCAGCGCATCGACTTCGCAAAGGGGATGGCGGTGATCAGGCGCGGGAGGGCCTCGGCGAGGATCGCGCAGGTCTCCCTTCCTTGCTCATGCTTGCGCACGCAGAGGTACTCGCCTTTCTCCGTCTCTATTACCTCGAGGGCTTCCACCCGCACCCCTTCCTTTTGGGCAAATCCCAAAGCGGCCTTGGTGGGCTTGCCTTGAGGGTCAAAGGCGACGGCCTTGGGCGGGCCGATTCGTTGCTGTTCCAGGGGCAGCTGTTGCTCCTCGAGCTCGGCAAACAGGGTGAGCCGGCGCGGGGCGCCCATCACCTTTATCTCCCCGCACTCCACCCGCTGGAGCTCCATCTCTTTTTGCAAGATCTCTTGCATCCCCTGGAGGGCTCGGGGGATAAAGCCGGAGGGTATCTCCTCGGTCCCTATCTCCAGCAGCATCCCCTTTTTCATGCCTTGCTCCTCATCAGAGGGTATCCCATCTCCTCCCGCTGGCGGAGGTAACGCTCGGCACAGCCGCGGGCCATCTCCCGCACCCGGAGGATGAATCCCATCCTCTCCGTGACGCTGATGGCCCCCCTCGCCTCCAAGAGGTTGAAGGTGTGGGAGCATTTCAGGCAATAGTCATAGGCAGGCAGGACCAACCCCTTTTCTAAGAGCTTTTTTGCCTCCCCTTCATACAGAGCAAAGAGTTTGAGCAGCATCCCCACGTCGGCTTCTTCGAAGTTGTAGCGGGAGAACTCCACCTCACCCTGGTGGTGGATGTCCCGGTAGCGGATGTCATCGGTCCAGATAAGGTCATAGACGTTCTCCACCCCCTGCAAATACATGGCGATCCGCTCAATGCCATAGGTGATCTCCACGGAGACGGGCTTGAGATCAATTCCCCCTGCCTGCTGAAAGTAGGTGAACTGGGTGATCTCCATCCCGTCGAGCCAGACCTCCCAGCCCAGCCCCCAGGCGCCGAGGGTAGGGGATTCCCAATCATCCTCCACAAATCTGATGTCATGGGCCAGGGGATCGATCCCGAAGCTGCGCAGACTGTCTAAATAGATCTCTTGAATTGCGAGGGGTGAGGGCTTCATGATGACCTGATACTGATAGTAGTGTTGCAGGCGGTTGGGATTTTCTCCGTAGCGGCCGTCGGCAGGGCGTCGCGAGGGCTCCACATAGGCGGCATTCCAGGGCTCGGGACCGAGGACCCGCAGGAAGGTGGCGGGGTTGAAGGTCCCGGCCCCTACCTCTATGTCATACGGCTGCTGGATGACACACCCCTTGTCGTTCCAAAAATGCTCCAGGGCCAAGATCAACTCTTGTAAGGTCACCTGCTCCTCTCCTAATGTCGTGTCTCGGAAATTCGATGAATAAGTCCCAGGCCAAATCGGCCTCTGTTATTGACACGCATGATAATAACCTCTTTAAAGTCAAAGAATTGGAAAATAAAAACTCATCAAGATCCGTCGCGACTTATTCATTTTAATTGTAAGACATGACACTAATCCCCCTGCACCTCTTCCATAACCCGCAATGATTTCAATCCCTTGCCCAACTGGTGCTGAACGAACCGCGGGAGGATCTCTCTCCCTTCGGCGAGGACCTGAGGGGAGAATCGAATCCCCTCTACCCCGGCGAGGTCCATCATGAGGGCCTGCTCCATGGCCTGCAAGGTCTCACCGGAGATGGCGACTGCCCCCTGGGCATTGATATGGCATCCCTGGCACACTGCTCCGCCGTGGCGAAAGCTGAACCACGCTCCATCCGCCCAGGGAAGCTGCTCGTTGCAGATGCTGCACTCCGTCACCCGGGGCCGGTAGCCCAGGAGGTCAAGGAACCGCAGCTCAAAGACCCGCGGGTACTCCTCGCGCGGGGGGGCGTCATTGAGCAAGGTCAAGAAGGTCACCACTAGTTCAAAGAGCGGTGGGTTTGCCTCCTTCTCGCCGGTCATCTCCTTGACCATCTCGAGGAAATAGCTCCCATAGAGGACCTTGGAGATATCGTCACTGATCCGAAAAAAGGGCTGTATCATATCAGCTTCATCCACTCTGATCAACCCCCCCCTCCCCTCGGCGAAGAGGACCCGGATATAGGAGAAGGGCTGCAGGTTATTGACAAACCGCCTCTTGCTCCGCTTGGCCCCTTTGGCGATCCCTTTGACCTTGCCCAGATCAGGGGTGTAGAGGGTGACGAGCAGATCGGATTCTCCGAAATCGGCGCGGTAGATCACCACGGCATCGGTCTTGCGCAGCTGCATAGCGATGAATATGGCCTTCTATATCTTATGAATCAGAACACCCCTGGGCTTGACGCCATCAGAGGGGCCGACGATCCCTTCCTCTTCCATTTGCTCGATGATCCTCGCTGCCCGGTTATATCCTATTCTCATTTTTCTTTGAATGAGGGAGATGGATGCCTGGCCGGTCCTGGCCACAAAGGCCACGGCCTCATCGTATTTTTCGTCGTGCTCCTCATCCTCGAGTTCCTTGCGCTCCCTGCGCTCCCGCAGGATGCTCCGATCATAGGTAGGCCCCCCTTGCCCACGCCAGAACTCCACGAGCCTCTTCATCTCTCCCTCGGAGACATAGGCCCCGTGGACGCGCAAGAGCTTGGAGCTTCCTGGCGGCAGAAAGAGCATGTCCCCTGCTCCCAAGAGGTGCTCGGCCCCCTGGGTGTCGAGGATGGTCCTGGAGTCGATCTTGGTGGAGACCTGGAAGGAGATCCGGGCGGGGAAGTTCACCTTGATCAGCCCCGTCAAGACATCCACCGAGGGGCGCTGTGTGGCGAGGATCAAATGGATCCCCGCGGCCCGGGCCATCTGGGCCAGGCGGATGATGGACTCTTCCACCTCCCTGCCCGAGACGATCATAAGGTCGGCCAGCTCATCGATCACCACCAGCACATAGGGGAGCCGCTTGGGAGGCAGTGCTCCCTCCGCCCCCTCGATGGGGCGGCCTGCGGCGAGCGTAGCCTTGCCAATCGTGCCATCCTTGACCTTCTGGTTATAGTTCTCGATGTTTCTGATCCCCTGCTCTGCCATCATGGCGTATCTGCGCTCCATCTCCTCTACCATCCATCGCAGCGCGATGGCCGCCTCTTTTGCATCCGTCACCACGGGCAATAATAAGTGGGGAATTCCTTCATACGCGGGGAGCTCCAACATCTTGGGATCGATGAGAAGAAACTTGACGGCGTCCGGCGTGGCCCTCAACAGGAGGCTGCAGATCATGGCGTTGATGGATACGCTCTTGCCGGAGCCGGTCGAGCCGGCTACCAACAGGTGCGGCAGGCGGGCCAGATCGATCACAAAGGGGCTGCCGGAGATATCCTTGCCGATGGCCAGGGTCAAGGTCGAGCCGCCCCCCTGAAAGAGGTCTGAGCTTGCCACATCTTTCAAACAGACGACCTCGCGCACAGGATTGGGGAGCTCGATCCCCACCACCGGTTTGCCGGGGATAGGGGCCTGTATCCTCACGCTGTGGGCGCTCAAGGCCAACGCCAGATCGTCATCCAGGTTGAGGATCTTATTGACCTTGACCCCCGCAGCAGGCTCAAATTCATAGACGGTCACGATGGGGCCGGGCCTCACCCCCACGACCTTCCCCTGCACGCCGTAGTCCTTGAGTTTGCTCTCCAAGATCTGCGAGTTGGCCCACAGGACATCCTCGGAGACCTTTACCCCTTTGTCCTTTCTCTCCTCCAGGATGGATAGGGGGGGGAGTTGATACTTTTCGCTCGTCGGTGTGGGGAAGGGGAGGGATTCCTGTTGCGGCTCGCTTTCCTGCTCGACCTTGTGGGATAGGATAATGGGGGGATGGGAGGGACCCTTGCTGATCCTCGCGCTTTTTTTCAGGGCCCTCTTTTTTTTCCATTTCCCCCCGTACAGGTCCTTGGCCCGTATAAGCCACCGGACGAGCACCTGCACGGCCTTCATCATCGCCTTCAATACCTTCCTGAGGGATATGCTCGTGGTCAGTATGGTCGAGGAGATAAATATCAAGATGATTAGGAAGGATGTCCCTACCACGCCGAGGTATCGCTCCAAGAAGTTTCCCACGACCTTGCCCAGGACCCCTCCGGCTATCCCCTCGTAGGAGAAGACCTTCACCGCTCCTATGAAGATGTCCAGCAGTGCCGCGAAGGAGATAACCAGAAGGCCAAACCCAATCCGCCGGAGCCCTCTGTGCTCGGGTTTTCGGTTGGCGAAGATGGAGATCCCCATTACCAAGAGGGCGATGGGGAGGAGAAAGGAGGAGCAGCCGAAGACCTGCCAGAGGATATCGGAGAGATAGGCGCCGATCAATCCTCCCAAGTTGTGGATCTTGGCCGGCGCGGGTTGATAGAGGTTGAAGGAGGGATCTTGAGGGTGAAAGGAGTACAGGCACAGGATGAGGAAGCCGCCCGCACCCACAGCGAGGAGGCCGCCGATCTCCCTGAGCAATTCCTTTTTGGACATCTGGGGCCTCCTACATCTCGATGATCACGGGGATGATGACGGGCCGGCGGTCCATCTCCTTGCGGAAGAATCGCTTGAGGGCGCGGCGCACCTGCTCCTCCACCGCGAGATCGTCGGTCTTGGAATCGAGCGGAACACCCTCTAAGGCATCCTTAATGACGGCTTTGGCCTGCTCTAAGACCTCTCCCATCTTTTCCTCAAAGATAACCCCCCGGGATATGATGTCGGGACCCGAGACCACCTCCCCGGTTTTTTCATTGATGACCATCACGGGGATCACCATCCCGTCCTCGGAGAGCTGCTTTCTGTCCCTCAGGACCACATCTTCTACGTCTCCCACGCCCTTGCCGTCGACAAAGACCTTGCCGACCTCTACCCGGTCGACGATCTTACCCCTTCCATTATTGAGGAGGATGACATCGCCATCTTCAGCCAGGAGCAGTTTGTCCTCGGCTATCCCCACCTCCCTGGCCAGCTGGATGTGCTGGACCAGGTGCCGATACTCACCATGGATGGGGATGAAATATTCGGGGCGGATCAGGTTGAGCATCATCCGCAACTCCTCGCGGTAGCCATGACCCGAGACATGGATGGCCGATATCTTTTCGTATATGACATTTGCCCCCCGACGGCAGAGGTGGTTGATCATGTGGGTGATGGCCTTCTCGTTGCCCGGGATGAAGCGGGAGGAGAGGACGACGGTATCCCCCTTTTGGATCTGAACGTCCTTGTGGCTGTCCGTAGCAATGAGGCTCAGGGCGGAGAGGGGTTCTCCCTGGCTGCCCGTCGTAAAGAGCAGCAGCTTGTCCGGCGGGTAGTGGTCGATCTTCTTGATGTCGATCAGTCCGCCAGGGGGAAGACGCATGTAGCCGAGCTCTCGGGCGATACGGGTATTGTTTACGATGTTTCTCCCCACCAGGGCCACCTTGCGACCAAACTTGACGGCCGTATCCATGACCTGTTGGATCCGTTGAATGTTGGAGGCAAAGAGGGCTACGATGACCCTGCCCGGACTCACCCTGATGATCTCCTCGAGCTTCTGGCCTATCTCCCGCTCCGAGAGGGTATGTCCCTCCCGTTCGGCATTGGTGCTGTCGGAGAGCAGGGCCAATACCCCCCGTTCCCCATACTCGGCGAACTTCCTCAGATCGGTCAACTCCCCTCCGGCCGGGGCCTGGTCGATCTTGAAATCACCGGTGTGGATCAAGATCCCCACCGGCGTCGTGATACCCAACCCTACCCCGTCAACGATGCTGTGGCACGTGCGGATGAACTCCACCTGAAAGGGGCCGATCTCCACCTGGTCCCGCGGCCGCACCCTCTTAAAGTTTACCTTCCCCACTCCCTCATGCTCCTGCAGTTTCTCTTCTACCAGGGCCAGGGTGAAGGGTGTGCCATAGACCGGCACCTTCAATTCCTTGAGGATGAAGGGGAGGGCCCCGATGTGATCTTCATGACCATGGGTAAGGATGATGGCCCGCACCTTATCCTTGTTCTGGCGGAGATAGGTGATATCGGGGATCACCATGTCGATCCCCAGCATATAGTCTTCAGGGAACATAAGGCCCGAGTCGATGACGATAAGGTCATCACCGTACTCCAAGACCATCATATTGAGGCCGATCTCCCCCAACCCCCCTAAGGGGATCAGCCGCAGGCCGCTCGGCTGAGCTGCGCGGTCCTGAGCGCCCAGCCGAAGGGCTCGCCGCGGGCCATCATGGTGCATCTGCATGCCCCCTGTCAGGAGCGGGGAGGTTGGCCGTAATCCGCCTTTCTGTCTCCGCCATCAGTCGCCTTCTATCCTTCATAGTGCAATCTTTAGTCTCGATGGGTGGTTCTATCACGACCCGTATCTTCCCCTTCTTGACCCTTTTGGTGGTTCTCGGCATGATCTCCCAGGTCCCATGGATGGTGATGGGCACAATGGGGACCCCTGCCCTGATGGCCAGGTTAAAGCCCCCGTTCATAAAGGGCTGGATGGCCCCGTCAAAAGAGCGGGCGCCCTCCGGAAAGATGACCACCGAGGTCTCCTCCCTGATCTTTCGGGCGGCGATCTCCATGCTCTCGTAGACCCGTCTGCGCTTCGAGCGGTCGAGGCTGATATACCCCGCAGCACGCATGCCCCATCCCAAGATCGGAATCCTGAACAGCTCGGCCTTGGCCAGCCATCGGAACTGCACGGGGAGGCAGGCAAGCAGGGCGAAGATGTCAAAACTCCCCAGGTGGTTGCACATGTAGATACAGGGCTTCCCGGGATCGATGTGCTCTAATCCCGCGACCTGCATCTTGACGCCGGCAACCTTGAGGATGAGCCAGCCCCACAGCCTGGCATAGAGATGGACCACCCGCCCCCGGCGGTCAAAGGGAAAGGTCAGGTATGCGCAAATCCCCAAGACTGTGGTGAAAACAGCAGCGCACGACCAGGCAAATATTGTCCTAAGCACTTGGTTCTCCTTGTAATCGCTTGACGATCTCTTGTACCTCTTTTTTTATGGCCCCGTCCAGGTCATAAGGGGAGATCCCCTGCTTGTCGGCCTCTATCACCTTCTGATTAAAGGAAAGGTGCCCCAAGAACGATAGCTCGCTCAACCCCTTCTCGATCAACGCCCGGTCCTCCGGAGAGGTCACCTTGTTCCCCACGCCGTACACCTTCTGCACCCCCAGATCCACGGCCAACCTCCGGATCTGCTTGGCCGTGGAGATGCTCCGCTGCCCCGGTTCCACCACGACGATGAAGGCATCGACGTGTTTGGTGCTCCCCCGGGTGAGGTGCTCCAGGCCTGCCTCCATATCGATGATGACCATCTCGTCCCTCTTGACCAGGATATGGTGGAGCAACCCCTTGAGCAGAATGTTCTCCGGACAAAAACACCCGCCCTCGGCCTGGGGGATGCTCCCCACGGTGAGGAGTTTTACCCCGTGGTGGGTCACGCTGTAGGTGTCCGGGATATCGTCGACCTTGGGGTTCAGCCTGAAGACCCCGCTGAAGGTTCCTTTTTTAGCCCCGGTTCTCTCCTCCACCAGCGGGGTCATCTCCGCCAGGGGGGTGACCCCCTTGAGGAGTTCCGGGGGGAATCCCAGGGCTGAGGCGAGGTTGGCATCAGGGTCGGCATCGATGGTCAGGACCTTGTATCCCTCCTCGGCTAAATACCGAGCCATCACCCCGGCGAGGGTGGTCTTTCCCACCCCGCCCTTGCCCGCAATGGCGATCTTCATTGACGCGATTTCCTATCCTATAGCCCAAGCCATGAAGGGTTATTCTCTCACCTCTGGGAAGATACCATGTACTCCCTCAGGATTCAAGTACTTGTACTCGTTGCTGCGTATTATGAGCAGGCCTTAGAGGATAGGATATCCGGTGCATGGTGCCCAATGACGGACGGCGGGAGAAGGGGGGCCCTGGATGAAAAGGTGCATACGAGGCTTTCACCATAGTTCTTTGTCGGGTTACCGGAAGGATTAAGGGCCGTCCTCAGGGACGGCCCTTAATTTCCATTTAAAGGGGGAAAACACGGTACAGGCTATGGGGTTTTAGGGGGGTTCCTGAACCACAGCGCCGGCTGGCGCCAACGCAGGAGCTTTTACGCCCTGTTTTCCCCCTTGTTGTATATAGCACAACCCCCGTGCCTTGTAAAGACCTTAAATGATGAATCTGCTACAAAAAAGGAGAAAAAGAACTTTTACCCCTTCTGGAAAGTCGCCCACAACCAAAGGATTTTCCCCTGCTGTCTTCGTTCTTTGTCGCCGAGGTTTTGCCTATAAAAATTCTTGACAGCCTGGCAGTAACCTGGTAGAGGAATCCGAGGCACAAAGGGGTGTCCAGACGCAGAAAATGGCGTCCAAAGGGACGCCATTTTTTTGTCTCTCAGAGAGATTTGCAAGAGCGCTATAATTTCAACAGGTTAGGCAATGTCGCCAATAACAGAAGAGGAGGTCATCCGATGAATTTAAGAAGGCCAAATGCCAGTGCGGCAACGGGGACGTTCAACCGTTCGAGAACGGTCGTTCCCATGTCCGGTATCTGCACCGACTGTCTTGACGGGTGTAAGGGTGGTTGTGAGGTGTGGCTCGCCTCATTCCGGGGCAGGGAGGTGATCTATCCGGGGCCATTCGGGGAGATCACGGCAGGGGCGGACAAGGAATATCCGGTGGATTATTCCCACCTGAACATCCAGGGGTACGCCGTCGGCGCAGAAGGATTGCCCGATGGGGTGAAACCGGGTCCTGACACGGCCATTTTTCCTGTTGTCGATACCGAGACGGAGTATGGGTGGGATAAAAAGGTCCGGATGCGCGTGCCTGTCTTTACCGGCGCATTGGGTTCCACCTTCATCGCCCAGAAGAACTGGGAGCACTTTGCCATCGGCGCCGCTATCTCGGGGATCACCCTCGTGTGCGGCGAGAACGTCTGCGGTATCGACCCCAAGTTGGAGCTGGACAACAACGGGAAGGTCAAGAACTCGCCCGAGATGGATCGCCGGATCGAGACATACCGGAGGTTCCACGAGGGTTTTGGTGAGATCCTCGTGCAAATGAATGTTGAGGATACGCGCTTTGGCGTGGCGGAATACGTCCTGAACAAGCACAAGCTCGATACCATTGAGCTCAAGTGGGGGCAGGGCGCCAAGTGCATCGGCGGTGAGATCAAGGTCAGAGAGTTGGAGCGGGCCCTGGAGCTCAAAAAACGGGGGTACATTGTCACCCCGGATCCCATCATCCCTGAGGTCCAGAAGGCCTTTAAGGAAGGGGAGATCAAGGAATTCGAGCGGCATTCTCGACTGGGTTTTGTGGATAAGGATGGGTTTCTGAAGGAGATCGAGAGGCTGCGCAAGCTCGGGTTTAAGCGGATCACCCTGAAGACCGGCGCCTACTCCGCCGTGGAGCTCGCCATGGCGTTGCGGTATGGGGCGGAGGCGCACTTGGATCTCCTTACCATCGACGGCGCTCCCGGCGGCACGGGGATGAGCCCGTGGCCGATGATGAACGAGTGGGGTATCCCGTCATTCTACCTCCACTGCCTTGCCTATCAGTTCTGTGAGAAGCTCGCCAAGCGAAAGATCAGGGTGCCTGACCTCGCCATGGCCGGTGGATTCTCGGGCGAAGACGGGGTGTTCAAGGCCATCGCCATGGGGAGCCCCTATGTCAAGGCGGTCTGCATGGGTCGGGCCCTCATGATCCCCGGCATGGTGGGGAAGCATATCGGACAGTGGCTGGCGGAGAATGACCTGCCGAAGGGCGTTGCCAAATACGGAAAGAGCGTCGAGGAGATCTTCGTCACCTATGAAGAGCTGAAAGGGAAGTATGGGAATCGGATGAAGGATATACCCCTCGGCGCGATGGGTGTCTATACCTTCTGCCAGAAGATCAGGGTCGGGCTCCAGCAGTTGATGGCGGGGAGCAGAAACTTTAAGCTCTCCCTTGTCTCCCGCAAGGACCTCATGGCCCTGACCGAGGAGGCGGCAAAGATCTCCGGCATCGCCTATGTGATGGATGCCTATCGGCAAGAGGCGGAAAAGATCCTGGCCGAATAATGACCCGTTTAAGGAGAAAATCTGCTTGACAGACGGTTTATAAAGGCATACTATTATAAAAAGGCACAAGGAAGTGTCGGCGGATTGACAAGGGCGTCTTACAAGGCGCCCTTTTTTTGTCGACACAAAGGCCGAATAAAGGAGAGGCATCTATGGATCAAAAGAGTGCGGGACTGAAGATAACCATATTCTTCTGTCAGCGAATCGATGCTGACCAGGATGCCCACCGGCGTCCCCTTGAAAAAGAGCTCGGCTCACAGATAAGATTTTTCCCTTTGCCATGCAGCGGGCGCATCGAGCCCCTGCACCTCCTGCGTGCGCTGGAGTCCGGCGCCGATAAGGTTTATGTTGTCACCTGTGCCGAGGGGGCATGCCGCTACCGGGAAGGAAACATCCGTGCGAAGAAGCGTCTTGCCTATGCCCAGGGGCTTATTGAGGAGATTGGCCTTGCAAAGGATCATCTGGAGCTCATCCATGTACTTGCCGGAACGACGACGACCATCGCTCAGTTGGCAGAAGAGCTCCTCGCACGGGAAGCTTTTGTCGGCCCCTTGCCTGTGGATGTTCCGGGACAGGAAAGGCAACAGAGACAGCTATAAAGGAGTGAGGGCATGATTACTGCTGAAAGAAAGCCTTTGTCTGAATTCAAGGAGATGATTGCACCCTACAGGAAGGTTCTTGTGGTCGGCTGCGGAAGTTGTGTCGCCGAGTGTGCGGCGGGCGGCGAAAAGGAAGTAGGGCTTCTTGCCTCAGCCCTGAGGATGGATGCCCGCACAGAGGGGCGCGATCTTGAAATCAAGGAGATGACACTGGACCGCCAGTGCGTCTACGAGTTTATCGACCAGCTTACGGAGTTTATCGATCAATACGATGTCGTGCTTTCTCTCGGGTGCGGCGCAGGCGTTCAGGCCGTGGCAGAGGTCTTTCCCAGGGCGATCATCGTTCCTGCGTTGAACACCACTTTCGTCGGCGAAACAAAAGAAGCAGGTCTCTGGGTTGAAAATTGTCGCGGGTGCGGCGACTGCAAGCTCGGCTTTTTTGCCGCTGTCTGTCCAATAACCGGTTGCGCCAAGGGGCTTTTTAACGGTCCGTGCGGCGGTTCTCAGGACGGCAAGTGCGAAGTTGATTCCGATACACCCTGCGCCTGGCAGCTGATCATTACCCGCCTTGAAGAAAGCGGCAGAATGAACCTCCTGGACAAGGTCTATCCACCGGCAGACTGGTCCAAACAGCAGGGCAGGGGCCCCCGGAAAATCGTCAGGGAGGATCAGAAGATATGAAAGAAGAAAGCCGTCTGAAAAACGTCTTGCAGGGAGGCCACTTCGCCGTTACCGCAGAGTGCGGTCCGCCAAAGGGGGCCGATCCGAAGGCCATACAAAAAAAAGGAAAGATGCTAAAGGCTTTTGTCGACAGCGTCAATGTCACCGATAATCAGACAGGCGTTGTTCGGCTTTCCAGTCTCGCCGCATGCGCACTCCTCTTGAAGGACGGTCTCGATCCGGTACTTCAAATGGTAACCCGCGACCGGAACCGTATTGCGCTTCAGTCCGATATACTCGGTGCATCCGCCCTGGGCATCCGCAACATTCTTTGCTTGAGCGGCGACCACCAGTCCTTCGGGAACCAGCCCCAGGCCAAAGGCGTATTCGATATAGACTCCATGCAGCTTATACAGCTTGTCCGTCAGATGAGAGACAAAGGTGTGATCCTCGGCGGGGAAAGACTTACCGAACCGCCCCATCTCTTTGTCGGCGCCGTTGAGAACCCCTTTGCAGATCCCTTTTCCTACCGGGTGCTCCGGCTGGAGAAAAAGGTCGCTGCCGGCGCCGAGTTTATCCAGACACAGTGCGTCTACAACATCGTCCGTTTTAAGGAGTGGATAGAACAGGCCGGTGATTGCGGCATCCCTGAGAAGGTCTACATCCTGGGCGGTGTCACTCCTTTGAAATCAACCCGTATGGCGGAATATATGAGCAAACAGGTGGCCGGTATGGATGTGCCCGATGAGATTATTAAACGGATGAAATCCGTACCAGCAGACAAGCAGCGTGAGGAAGGGATCCGGATTGCCGTGGAAACCATTCAAGCCCTCAAAGGGATGAAGGGTATTCACGGTGTCCACATCATGGCCATTGAGTGGGAAGACGTGGTGCCGCAGCTCGTCGAAGAAGCCGGGCTAGCCCCGCGCCCCACCGTATAAAAGGGATATAGAAATGCCCCCTAAATATCATATAAAAACCGCCCAGGCACCCAACCGATTTCAGGCGATCACGCGATCCGGCGTTATCGCATGGGAAGAGGGGTGCCTCAAATGTCCCCGTTGCGTGAAGAAGGATTGTGTCTATCAGGTATACGAAAAGCGAGGCCTTGAGGCGCGTCAGATGCTTGATTCGCTGGACACTGCCTGCAAAGACTGTTTCAGGTGTGTACAGGGTTGCCCCAATAAGCTCATCCAGAAGGGGTTGAACCCTCAGTATAAAGCGCTGGGAGATCATTACTGGACGCCTGAGATTATTTCTGTGCTCTGGTCTCAGGCTGAAAGCGGGCGGATCCCCGTGTCGGGGGCCGGTTACGGTGGTCCCTTTTCAGGTCCCGGTTTTGACGCCATGTGGACCGATATGTCGGAGATCGTGCGACCCACGCGGGATGGCATCCACGGGCGTGAATATATCAGCACCACCGTCGATTTGGGGCGAAAGGTCATGGCCCTGGAATTCGATGCCGGAGGGAAGATTACTACTACGGTGCCGCCTCTCGTGGAGATACCCCTGCCGATTATATTCGACATTCTGCCCTGGTCGCCGCCCCGCAGGCAGATTACCCTGGCCTTTCTTGAGGCCGCGCGAGCACTCGGCACCTTTGCTGTCGTACGGCAGTCCGAGATGAATGCCGCCATCGAAGAACATCTTTCCAATGTGGTTCTCTGGGTCGATGGCGCTGTGAACGATCTTACTGATGAACTTCTCAAGACTCTTTCTCTTATCGAAATCCCTGACGGCGATCATGTCATGGAGATGCAGAGACTGCTCAAAGAGAAAAATCCGAAGGCAATCGTCTTTATCAGGATGGAATTGAATCCCACTGCATCAGAGCGCGTGATATGGCTTACCCAAGAGGGTGCCGAGGTATTCCATCTTGTAGCTAATGAATATGGCTTGGAAAAAGGAGAAGATCCGCTCTTTATCAAAGAACGGATGAGGGAGATACATGGAAGTTTGGTCGAAAAGGGCTTGAGAGATGAGGTGACCCTGATTGCCTCAGGGGGGATCGCCATGGCCGAACATATGGCAAAGATCATCCTCTGCGGAGCCGATGCGCTTGGTGTCGACATTCCGCTTCTTGTGGCTATGGAGTGCAGGGTTTGCCGCCGCTGCAAGGAAGGCGTGGCCTGTCCGGTGGAGCTTGAGGGGGTCGATCCGGCATGGGGCGCCGGGCGGATCAAAAACCTGATGGCTGCGTGGCATAATCAGCTTCTTGAGGTCCTCGGTGCCATGGGCATCCGCGAGGCGCGAAGGTTGCGGGGCGAGATGGGCCGGGCCATGTTCTTTGAAGACCTCGAAAAAGAGGTCTTTGCACCCATGGGGAAGAGGGTTTAGCTAATGTCGTTTCAAGAAGTTACAGGTATCTATCCGAAGGCAAAGAAAGTGCCGAGCCGCTTCCGCCATGCCCTCGGCAAGCACCGGATTACCATCACCGGCGCCTGCAACAATTGCGGGCTCTGCATAACACTCTGTCCCTATGGGGTTTATAAGGCGGGAGCAAGGCGGCCCAAGGTCATTGCGGAACACCTTTGCCTCGGGTTCTCTTGCTGCGAGAATGCGTTTTACTGTGTCTCCAGATGCCCTGTTCAAGCCCTCTCCCTCCGGCTTAACCCGTCATTTGAATGCCTCGGTGATAAACGCTGGACCGCGGACCTTCTTGCCAGCGCCTGGCATATGGCAGAAACCGGCCAGGTTCCCTATCAGGGACTCAATTATAAGATCGGTGATGCAGGCGGAGGGTTTGACAAGATCCGCTTCATTTTTCCGAAAAAAGGCAGCAAAGAGATACCGGATATGGAAATCTCCACGGCCATCGAACTCAATCGATCGGGAGACAGCCGGCCCAAGGTTTCCATCCCCTTGCCCTTCTATCTCGGCGGTATGTCCTTTGGTTCCGTCAGTATTGTCACCATGCTCGCGCGGGTGCGGGCAGCTCAAGCACTCGGCACCTTCTGCTGTACCGGCGAGGGAGGGTACCCTGAAGAGCTTATCCCCTATGACGACCACGTGATTACCCAGGTCGCCACTGGCTTATTCGGCGTGAGAGAAGAGACGATAAAACGCGTTCGTATCGTGGAGTTCAAATACGCCCAAGGGGCGAAGCCGGGTCTCGGAGGCCACCTCCTCGGCGACAAGGTAACCCCGGCAGTTGCGGCCATGCGCGAAGCAATTTCGGGGAGCGCCCTTTTTTCACCCTTTCCTTTTCACAGCGTCTATTCCGTGGAGGACCACAAAAAGCATGTGGACTGGATCAAGGAGATAAACCATAAGGCCCTTGTGGCAGTCAAGGTGTCGACACCCACCGATGTGGACATGGTAGCCGTGGGAAGTTTTTATGCGGGGGCGCATATCGTGCAGCTGGACGGCAGTTACGGCGGGACAGGGGCTGCACCGGACATTGCGAAAAAGAATATCGCCATGCCTATTGAGTACGCCATCCCAAAGGTACATACATTTCTCCAGGCTGAAGGGATTCGGGATAAGATCACCATCATTGCCAGCGGCGGCATCCGCACGGCCTATGATATGGCCAAGATCATTGCCATGGGGGCCGATGGGGTCTGCCTTGGCACCGCCGATTTGGTGGCCTTGGAGTGTATCCGCTGTCATCACTGCGAATCGGGCCGCGGCTGTGCCCGCGGCATCGCCACGACCGATCCTGCGCTGACGAAGCTTATGGAGATCGAGTGGGCCACGCAGCGTATCATTAATATGTATCTGGCATGGCAGCATCAGCTTACCGACATCCTCAAGCGCCTGGGCATGAGGAGCGTTACAGAGCTTGTTGGGCGCTTTGATCTCCTGGCGCATCTGGATTATATAAAGCCCGAAGAGGTCGAGGGAGAGCTTAATTGATGCCTATAACAGATGCAGAAATGGAAACAACATAGAGGATTTTGCGCATCGGGATAAGCAAGCATGGAGCAACAAAGGATAGCACAGGCAATCATAGATGCACGGCGGCCATTCCGGGAAGCGGAAAGGCTCGTAAGGCGTGCGGATATGAAGGTTGATGAAGGCGGCTGCGGCGTAACGGGTTTTGCATGCAGCATACCCGTGAGTGGGAAACATATCTTTGCGCCTTCGGTACAGATGCACAATCGCGGCAACGGGAAAGGCGGAGGCCTTGCCGCCGTCGGCCTTACGCCGGCAAAGATGGGGGTAGACCAGAAGACCCTTGATGAGGATTTTCTCCTCCAGGTGGCCCTGCTCGATGATGCGGTCCTCCCCGAGATGGAAGCGCGTTTCATCAGACCCCACTTCCGGGTTGACCACGAGGCCTTTCTTGAGACCATCGATGATTACCGGGATGTTCCCGGACTGGAAGTAAAACCTCCTGCGGTAAAACGCTATTTTGTCCGCGTAAAGCCCGAAGCCCTCGCTGCCTTTTGCAGGGAGCGCCACCTGGAGATACTCCCGCTTGATAAGGCAGAAGAAGAGTTTATCTACCAGAATACCTACCAGCTCAACCTTGCTCTGTACAGCGCCCTGGGAGAAAAGAAGGCCTTTGTCCTTTCCCATGGCCGCAACATGATGATCCTCAAGATCGTGGGCTATGCGGAACAGGTAGCCCAGTATTATAAACTGGAGAATTTCGATGCCCATATCTGGATTGCCCACCAGCGGTATCCTACCAAGGGCCGTGTCTGGCATCCCGGGGGCGCCCATCCTTTCATCGGTCTCGATGAGGCCCTCGTTCACAACGGCGATTTTGCCAATTACTATTCGGTTTCTCAATACCTGCGCCAGCGCAATATCTATCCCCTTTTTCTTACCGACACGGAGGTCTCTGTCCAGATCGTGGACCTCCTCAGCAGGGTCTACGGCTACCCCCTCGAATATGTCATCGAAGCCCTCGCCCCTACGGTAGAGATGGACTTTGATCACCTCCCCGAGGAGAAGCAGCGCATCTACCGGCAGATCCAGACAACACATATCCACGGCTCTCCTGACGGCCCCTGGTTCTTCATCATCGCCCGCACCGATGTGAGGAATAAGCAATTCCAGCTGATCGGCATTACCGATACGTCCATGCTGAGGCCCCAGGTCTTTGCGCTCCAGAAAGGAGAGGTCGAGATCGGCCTCATCTGTTCGGAAAAACAGGCCATCGATGCCACCCTTGAGAGCCTCGCAAAGGAGGACCCCAGATTCGGCACCGTTGCCGATTATTACTGGAATGCCCGCGGCGGAAGCTATACCGATGGAGGGGCCTTCATCTTTACCGTAAAAAAGTCTTCTCCTGGCCTGATGAACCTTACCTGTACTGATAAGTTCGGCCGGGTCATCGATGTGCCCGCACACCAGGTACCTCTCGATGCCCGGACGCAGTTGCCCCGGCAAACCACCCACGGAGATACCCTGAGGGGCATAGTGAAGGAGTTGTCTCAGCAGAATGCAAAGGAACTCTTCACCACTGTGAAGAGGGACTTCCATACGTGGGACTATGCCGATATCAACAGCTTGCTCGCTCTCTTGCTGAGCCGTTCCGCAGAAGACGGGCTGACGGAGCCGGTGATCGGCTTGCTCACGCTCCTCCTCACCCAGCGCTACCCTCTGGGGAGCAAGAGGCGCCGCAGTGTCCTCCAGATGGTCTCTGGTACGCTCGATTTGATCTTCAAGGGGGTTCCCATGATCAACGATACCGGAGCCGTGCTGGATGGCCGCCGGATCAATTTCGAAAGCCGCAAGGCGCTCCGTGCACCCGAAGGGGCTGAAAAGGTGCTCGTTTGTGATGCCAGCCAGTTTCCCTCGGAAGGTGCAGATTCTTTTGCCGGCCTCATATCTGAGGCCTATCAGCTGGGCTGGAGACGGTTCGTTTGCTTTGGCCAGCGGGGGCAGCGCTTCCTGGGCTGCGGTCTGGGTCCCGATACGAGAGGCGTTCGCATCGATGCCTATGGCTCCACAGGGGACTATCTCGCATCCGGCATAGACGGTCTCGAGATCTATGTCCACGGCAATGCTCAGGATCAACTTGGGCAGATCATGAAGTCAGGCAAGCTCGTCGTCTACGGCGATGTGGGCCAAACCTTTATGTATGGCGCAAAAGGCGGCGAGGTGTATGTGCTGGGAAACGCAGCAGGCCGCCCCTTTATCAATGCCGTGGGCAAACCGAAGGCTGTTATCAACGGCACGGCCCTTGATTTTCTCGCAGAGTCCTTTATGGCCGGAGACCCCCATAATGGCGGCGGGTTTGTTGTCCTTAACGGGTTGACCTTTGACCATGATGGCAAGGTGACCCCCCTGGCGACGCCCTACCTGGGATCAAACCTCTTTTCCCTTGCCTCCGGCGGAGCCATCTACGTTCGTGATCCCCATAAAAAGATCGTTCCGGAGCAACTCAACGGCGGCATGATCTCTCCTTTTACGGACCGCGACTGGCAGCTCATCCTTCCCTTTCTTCAGGAAAACGAGCGACTCTTCGGTATCTCCATCGATGACCACCTTTTGATGGTTGACGGGAAGAAGATGGAGCCCCGGGACATCTACCGTACCATCAGCGCCGCTAAAGTATCGGTCCTTACAAGCAGCGGCTTGAAGATGAACGAAGAGTGGGAGGCAGAGGGCTGACTTTCAAGTGAATGGATTTATGGCCAAGGGACGCGGCCGTGATAGTGATGGAGTAGTACCGTAGTAGATACGCTTATAGGGGTTTTAGCTGCTTGAGCAGGATCCGTTTTATCTCTTTTACCCTCCCGACATCTTCAATCTTCTGACCCTCCAGGTCTCGCACGTAGAAGACGTCCACGACTTGGTCTGCAGCGGCGGCAATTCTGGCGCTATGAATGTCCAGGCCGAGGTCAAACAGTGTATGAGTAATACGATAGAGAAGCACGACATGGTCGTGGGAATAGACTTCAATTATCGTAAAGAAATCTGATGATTCGTTATCTACGATCACGGTCGGCTTTCGTGCTAGCTTTTTTAAGCCTGTTGGACTACGAGGTGTTTCTTCATTACCGACGGAGGATTCGAGAGATAATCTGCCGGCGAGAACGTTTTTAAGATCCTCTTTGACCTTGGCCCATTTCTCTTGTACGAACAGGCCGTCAAGCGGATTGGTCGTGCGCAGGACATCAACGGCAGTTCCATCTCGCCACGTGTATATGTCGGCAGAAAGTATGTTAATGGCATTAAGGGCGAGAACGCCGGCCATGTTGGCAAACAAACCAGGTCTATCTATGGCTACAATTGTTATCTCCCAACAATTTCCTTTTTTGTCCTCTCTGGATTCAAAGATGAAAACCTCATCCCCCGCATGGCCTCCGGATTTAGTCTCGTTAGCTTGCTTTTTTGCTTTCAAGCTTTCTGCCATGCCCAGATGTTGAACAATTTTCCGGGGATGTGTATTGAGCAGATAACGGGGGGGCATAAGCTCGAAAGAGTTTTCAAGATCCTGCCTCTCTATAATGGGGCCAACTTTCTTGTGCACTTCAGCTTTGACGTGCTCAACACGAGATAAAGCGTCCTGCGTGGCCAATTCTTTACTCTCCATGATATGGAGGACTTTAAAGAAGAGTTCACTAATCAAGTTGGCAATCCAGTCGTTCCATGCTTTTGGACCGGTAGCCCGAGAATCAGCCCAGGTAAGCAGGTACAGAAGCTTCAGTCTCTCCAGGCTACCGATCATACGGGCACATTGAACGATTACCTTCTCATCGTTTAAGTCTCTCCGGGTTGCCGTTTCCGCCAGAAGCAGGTGGGAGCGTACAAGAAAGCAAATATCCTCAATTGCGTCATCAGTTAGTCCAAACCGCTTCAGGATATTTTTTGTAATCTTCGTCCCTCTGCGTGCATGGTCTGAACCGATCTTCCCGATGTCATGAAAAAGGCCTGCCAGGAAGAGCCGTTCGGGATGCTGCAGTTCTACAAAGAGATCTCTGAGCAGGATATCTTTCTCCTCTGTTAAACTTTTAAGGTACCGAATCGTCTGTAGAGAATGTATTCCAACGGGATAGATATGATAGGCATCAAACTCAACCCTATTGTGTATCCGCCCAAATTCGGGAATGAAGCTATCGAGAAACCCAATTTCCATCATTTGGCTCAACGTTTCAAACGCGCAGTTCGATTGCGTCACAATCTTTATAAAAGAATTGATAATGGTTTTTGATCGGCGGAAGGAATCATCCACGAGGTATAAAAACTCGCGGATTATTCTCCTTGCCTCCAAAGAAAGGGCGTAACCAAGGAGAGCGCCGTGCTCAAAAATGATCATTAATAAAGAAGGATTTTTTATGATGGTACGGACTGTATCAAAACAGAGTTCTCCTCCATCAACAACAAGGCCTCGGGGAACCAGGGGCATCTGCCTTATCTTCGAGCGCTTCTTCTTCGTCGCAAAAAGGCCGCCGATGAAGGAGCGGGACAGGGATTTAAGAGCAGCCATGGTGGCATGCACCAGCTCGTTAAATTGCTCCGCGGCGAGTGATGTTTTTTTGTCTCGTAATCCAAGCCTGTTGGCGATTTCTTCCTGATCTTCGAATGTCAAACGGTCATTCTTACGAAGTGACCGGAGGTGTAGATGGTTTCTTATATTCAAGAGGAAGCTCACGTGCTGTCTCAAGTCCTGATATTCTTGATACGATAGTCTTGCGCGAAACGCTTGCTCATGGGTTTCCCGGGGGCCAAAAGATGCCTTGGCCAGCCACAGCATATGGTGGTAATCTCTCAGACCGCCAATTCCCTCTTTGAGGTTAGGCTCAAGGAGATAACTTGAGTCGCCAAAAGTCTCCAGTCGTTTTTTGTCTTGTTCGGCCAACCACCGGTGCAGGTCGCGCGCTTTTTTAGTTACGACTTTCTTGTAAAGCTTTTCAATAAGATCGAGATAGAGTGGATACTCTCCTCCAATGAAACGTGCATCGAGTAACGACGTAAGGACCTCAAAATCTATTTTTGCAATTCTCAGGCAATCCTTGATGGTGCGAGTCCCATATCCTAAATCAAGGCCGAGATCCCAGAGAGGGAAAAGTATCTCCTGCACCAGGGTCTTTGCCTGGGACGGAACCTTTTTCCCGAACAACAAGAGCGTGTCGATATCCGAGTGGAGGCATAGTTCTCTTCGGCCATATCCTCCCAACGCGATAAAAGCAAAGGGGATGCCCTGCTGCAGCAATGTCCTCCCCACGTGGCTTTCCGGCAAACTATCCTGAAAATACTGATCTATGAGGGCTGTATTTTCCTCGGGGAAGGATTTTGTATTCAAACCGTCCGTAAACAGCGTAATAAGTTGCTGTCTAGATGTTTTAAGCTGCGCAGCCGAATATTCCACTCTTCTGTCAGTTCTCCTTGAGTTATTATCCGAGGAGGTACTGTCGTTGATGCAGGCAGTACCTCCTCATCGCCATAGACATTTAATAGTAGTTTATATGTTATATTGCCTCTTTGCCCGTTTCCCCGGTACGGATACGAACTACCTCCTCAACGGGGATCACAAAGATCTTGCCGTCGCCGATCTTTCCCGTTCGGGCTTTTTCTTGGATCAGCGCAATGGCCTGCGGCACCAGTTTAGAATCCAGGATCACTTCGATCTTAACCTTCGGAACAAAATCGACCTGATACTCCGCTCCGCGGTAGACCTCCTTGTGCCCCCGTTGCCGTCCGAAACCTTTGACTTCGGTTACGGTCATGCCTTTTACTCCCATCCGTGATAGGCCATCCTTCACCTCTTCCAGCTTAAATGGTTTTATAATGGCTTCGATTTTTTTCATGATCGTTACTCCTTATATATAGTAGAGGTTTTTTCATGAGACACTGTATCCGGTCTCGTTGTGTTGGCTGATATCGAGCCCTCTTTCTTCAGCCTCGTCAGTGACCCTCAAGCCGACGATAACATCGACCACCTTAAGGATGATCGAGGTCATGACAAAGGCAAAGATCCAGGTTACGGCCACGGCAAGAAATTGGGTCCAGAGTTGGCCTGGATTTCCGAAGAAGAGTCCATTGGCTCCATTAGGGTTGATCAGCTTGCTGGCGAACAGACCGGTGGCCAAAGCCCCCCACGTTCCTCCCAATCCATGGATGCCGAACACGTCGAGGGAATCATCATAACCAAGCTTTGATTTTAACATGATGCCGCCGTAGCAGATGACACTGACCAAAGCCCCAATGATAAGGGCCGCTACCGGACCTACAAACCCGGAGCCTGGCGTAATTGCGACTAAGCCGGCCACAGCCCCACTTGCAGCGCCCAGGGTAGTAGGCTTGCCCCGGTGTAACCACTCAAGTATTATCCAGGACAGGGCGGCCGTGGCTGAGGCGACATGGGTGACCACGAAGGCGTTGGCAGCGAGGCCATTACTCGCCAGGGCGCTGCCGGCATTAAAGCCGAACCAGCCGAACCACAGGAGGCCGGCCCCGGTGACGGTCATGGGGAGGTTGTGAGGAATGAAGGGCACGGTTCCATAGCCTCGGCGTTTGCCGACAATGATGGCTGCAGCTAAGGCCGAAATCCCGGAACTGATGTGTACCACTGTCCCCCCGGCGAAGTCCAGGGCCCCCATTTTGCCTAGCCACCCGCCGACGCCCCAAACCCAGTGAGCTAGGGGGTTGTAGACCAGGGTGCCCCAAAGTATAGAAAAGAGCATAAATGCGCTGAACTTTATACGCTCGGCAAAGGCGCCGGTGATCAGGGCCGGCGTGATGATGGCAAACATACATTGGAAGACCATAAAAACCATATGCGGTATGGTGGGGCCATAAACAGCGCTCGGCTCCATCCCGACGCCTTTGAGCCCAAACCAGTCCAGACCGCCTATGATGCCTCCATGATCCGGACCGAAGGCCATGGAGTATCCCCAGAGCACCCATTCCACCGTGATGATGCCCAGCATAATGAAACTCTGCATCAGGGTGCCGAGGACGTTTTTGTTTCTGGCCATTCCCCCGTAGAACAAGGCGAGGCCCGGTGTCATGAGCATGACCAAAGCCGACGAGACCAAGATAAAAGCAGTATCTCCCGTATTCATATCCTTTTTCCTCCTCGTCAAATTTATTTTTTAATCTGCGAATATTAATATCCGATCTTTGTTACGGGAATATTGCAGATCTGTTACAAAAAAATTAAGAGATACAACAGCAATCTAAAAAGTGAGGCAGAGTTCTCAGTCCCCTCTTTCGAGAGGATCTTAAAAGAGGCGCTCTATTAGAAATGGAAGGAGACACTCAAGCCGCCGTACACATGATTGCTTTTCTTGTCCCAGGAGAGCCCCTTAATACAATTCGACGCCTCGTTTCCCAGGGGGAACCAATAGCCGAACTTGGGTGAAACGGTAATATATTTATGCACCGGGATATTTAAGGCGGCCGATAAGTACCCTGCATGGAAACCAGAATAGGCATCTCTGGGGTCGTCTGGATCAGGAAAGGCGCCGGCATCATTGGAAGCCTGGTAGATCAAGCCGGCTCCAAGATCCAGACTAGTCTCATACCAGGGGAGAGGGAAGCTTCTGGAGATATCAAACTGAAACCACCACCCCGGGTAGTGCAAGACCTCGCGGTACACGGTAAACTTGGCCGTGAGCCAGGGGAGATCGGCTGAAAGGCCGCCGAATACCTCCAACGAATCATCTGCATTATCCAAGGCATAGTAGATGCCTCCCATTGTGGCGCTCAATATCTTGTAGATTTTCAGGTTGTAGGACAAGGTGAGGTCGGTCTCATTCCAGTTGGCCTGGCCATGCGGGCGAAACTCATTGTTCTCGTCGGTGTCAAAGTTGCCCCAAATATTTGCCGAAAATCCTTTGTAACCTATTGTCATGGAAGGCTGAATGACTAAACTGTTATTGCTCAATGCATATCCCCGCCACACATACTGGCTCAGAAAATCAGTCGAAAAATTAAATGAAGGCCTTTCTGCAGGGGTTTCTTCTTCTGCCGGGTTTTCCTGAGCCAAGCACGGCGAGGCCGTTAGTAAAATAGCCAGGCCCAGAGAAAAAGCGATTATGTAAGACCGAAAATTTTTGAAGCCCGACCTGTCCATAACAAAATCCTCCTTATTTTAATTTTTATGATTATTTTTTATCGCCTGTTTGTTACGTAAATATTGCGGGTATGTTACGAAAAAATTAAATCCTTTTTTTAAAGGAGGATTTGCGGCTTGCGTATTGCAGAGGGTATCATGATGCGCTCACACTATTCTCCTTTTTGTTCATGAGAATAATGTGGGAAAACCCTACGAGGGTCATTTGGATGTGGGGGATAATCAAAAAGGTATCTATAGAGGTTTTTGCTATTTTTGGGGATAAGGTTATCGCACCCTCTCTTAAGTCAGGATGGTGTATTTATCTGCCCTTGGAGATGCGGGAATAGAGTATGAGACTTTGTTCGCCGAATCAATTTTCTACAGTCACGTCTACTATATTTTGTCTGACAACGGCGAACTCCTCATCTGCTTTTTTGACAAAAACGTGCATTAAGCCGAGCACCTGATATGCTCCATTCTTGAGCGCGGTCGTATCCCACTGGACCGAAAAGTCGCTTTGGCGATCCGAAGATTCCCCGATCTTAATCCAGGTCTCACCATCTTTTTTTCGATAATACCAAGGGTTGGCGGCCTTGAAAGGGATGCCGGAGTAACCGAGCTTCTCCAATTCTTTTTTTAAGAGCGCCTCGTCGAAGTTCTCCCTTAGCAGCACCTTGCCGGAAAAGGTACGGAGCGTTTCAGATGGAACGATGAAGTGCGGTCCCCAGTTTATCGGCATAGACACCTCCTTTTAATTAACAACCATTTTTGTCTCAGCATCTTTATTCTCTGAGAACAGCATGTTGCTATCTCATCCTCGAGAAAGTCTGCGAACGGCTTTCCCCGGCAGCTTTGTTTTATCAATATCAATCCGGCTTCTTTAACCGATTGTAAATCACCGAGAGCATCATCAGCTGGATCTGATCAGGTTCTTTCTTGCGCACCCTCAGCCAATAGGTCATATTACTGGTAAAGTTCTGTTCCCATTCACTCATCTGATCTTCATGATTTAACAGGTAAGCGAGCATCTCACGGGCTTCCGGTATTACCTCCATGTTCATGGTATTACCCCGTTGTGGGCTTATTGCCTTTTCTTGCATTCGCGAAAAATCTCTTGCGCCATGCTTGTGTCTATAAGATTGCCCTTGCGCTACGCGCAGACTACAAAGAGTGCTTGGGCTTTGAAGAAACTCTTTAATCTGTCTGCCGCTCTATCGACCCAAGAAAGGGCTGCATAAAGCTCCTACATAATTTGTGTATCATGGGGAGGTGGAGACTTAGAGAAGAGTTGATCATTCGCTGCTTTTGTTCATCAACCTCGTTCCCTGAGAGCCACCTGTGTATCATTCCTTCTGTCACCTCAAAATGGAACTGAAAGGCGTACGTAAGATCTCCGAAGCGAAAGGCCTGATGGGGGTAATCCTGCGCGGTGGCAACGAGTATTGCGCCTTTGGGTAGATCGAAGGTTTCACTGTGCCACTGAAAGACCGGAAAGAAGGGGGGGAATCTTCGAAGAAACCGATCGTTTTTACCCTCCTCGGTTGACATAAGTTCATACCACCCCAGCTCCTCTTTGTTACCCCTGTAGACCCTTCCTCCCAGGCAATCGGCGATGAGTTGCGCACCCAGGCATATACCTAAAGTCGGGTTCCCTTCTGCCACCCAGCGGCGCACAGACGTCTTTTCTTCCGAAAGGAAAGGATACAAAGCTTCATCGTTGACGCTCATCGGCCCACCCATGAGGATGAGGAGGTGAAAGGGTCCTGGTTCCACTATCTTTTTCCCTTCCCAGAGTGCTGCTTCTTCCACCTCCCATCCCCGCTCCTTGAGGATGTCCCTCAAGAGACCTGGTCCCTCATCAGGGTGATGGGTATATATCAGGGCCTTCACTGTGAATTACAATTTGGGGAGATACTGTTGTATCTCGTACTCCGTCACCTGGGCCCGGTAGGCGTCCCATTCCGCCTTTTTGTTTCTGATAAAGCTGTCAAAGGTGTGATCGCCCAGGCACTCGCGTGCAACCTCACTGTGCTCCATGAGTTCTACGGCCTCCCCCAGGCTGCCGGGGAGTGTCCCTATCCCCACTTTTTTACGTTCCTCTTCCGAAAGATGAAAGACATCCATCTCTACGGGCGAGGGCAGCTCATACTTCTTCTCGATCCCCTTGAGCCCTGCCGCCAGCATTACACTGAAGGTGAGATAGGGGTTGCAGGCAGGGTCAGGGCAGCGGAACTCCGCCCGGGTGGCATTCTCCTTGCCTGGCTTGTACTGGGGCACCCGCACCAGGGCTGAGCGGTTCCTGGTTCCCCAGGAGATATAGGCCGGGGCCTCGAATCCAGGGACAAGCCTCTTGTAGGAGTTCACCCACTGACAGGTGATTGCCGTTATCTCCGGGGCGTGCCTCAGGAGCCCGGCGATGAATTGACGGCCTATGGCGGACAGGTGATAGGGGTCCTTGGGATCAAAGAATGCGTTTTGCTTCCCCTTGAAGAGCGATTGGTGTACATGCATACCGCTTCCGTTGATGCCGAAGACGGGTTTGGGCATGAAGGTGGCATACACACCGTTTTCCATGGCCACCTGCTTTACCACCGCCTTGTAGGTCATGACATTATCGCCCATGGACAGGGCGTCGGTATATTTCATGTCTATCTCATGTTGGCTGTAGGCCACCTCATGATGGCTGTACTCCACGGCTACCCCCATTTCTTCCAGGTGCAGCACCGTCTGCCGGCGCAGATCCACCGCCATATCCAACGTGGTCATATCGAAATAACCGCCCTTGTCCAGAAACTCCGTCCCCTCGGAGTTCTTGAAATAGAAGTACTCGAGCTCCGGGCCGACATAGTAGGTAAAGCCCATATCAGTGGCCTTTTTCAGATTCCTTTTTAATACATACCGCGGATCGCCTTCAAAGGGCATCCCCTCCGGCCGCAACACGTCGCAAAACATCCTGGCAACCCCATACTCCTTTGGCCGCCACGGGAGAAGGTAAAAGGTTGAAGGGTCCGGCATGGCGATCATGTCGCTTTCCTCGATACGGACATATCCCTCAATGGAGGAGCCGTCAAACCCCATTCCTCCCTCGAGGGCCTCGGGGAGCTCGTTTGCCGTGATGGCAAAGCTCTTTAAAATCCCCAGGATATCGGTGAACCACAGTTTGATGAACTTTACCTTTTGCTCCTTTACTACGTTGAGCACGTATTCTTTTGCATCTTTGGCACTCGGCATATTGTATGTCTCCTTTCAGGAAATTTTCCGGTTATTTCATCATCCTTTTGTTACAGGAATATTACAATAGAAGGATTTTTCTGAAACTTGACATTTTTGCCCAAATGGTGATACCCTTTGATCGTTCCCAAGGCTTAGGGGGAAGCTTTTGCCAGGGGCTCACTCCATACTAATCACTTTGAATCCAGTCGGCCAATCCCTGGGCCATGCGCCTGGGGGCTATACACAACCTATATTCCTTTACAAAATGACGATCATCTATACCCACGTATTGAGCAAAGGAGGGCATGGCGTTCAAAGCCCGATAGAAGAGCTTTGAACGGTCTTATACAGTCTGTATAAGACTGGAAGGAATGGAGGGGGAAACGGTGCAATTATTTGATATAAAAAGATTTGCACGAATGAATAAGAAGATACAGGTACTTCTTATATAGTAAGGAAACAGTCTGTGTTTGTCATTATAATCATTGTTAGCAATTTGGGAAGACTCTATGGGAATCGGATCTCCTGAAGAATCAATTGCAAGAATCAAAGAGCTATTGTCGCTATTTGACAGGAGAATTACTCCAACTGTAGATAAGGAGAATACAAGTCCGGTCTCTAAGGTGCCTTACAAACTTTTCTGTCTTAGAGCCCTATACCAAATTAGGATTTGTGATCTGGGCCACGCATCCCACCTGCTGTATGTGAAGAAGGCCTATGTTCCAGCCTTCGTACTTACAAGAGCTGTGATGGAAACGGTAGCAATGCTTTATGTGTGTTTCTCGAAGGTATCGGCGTCGGTAAAGGGAAGTAGCTTTGATGATATTGACGATTTCTTGATGAAAGCTCTATTGGGCACTCGGGACGGCACCGGATCAATCAAGTATTACAATGCCCTGACCGCAGTGCAGCATGTTGGAAAAAAGAACAAGGCATTTGAGGAGTTGTACCTGGGTCTGTGTGAGTTCACTCATCCAAACTGGGCAGGAGTCTCATTGGCCTATAGCGAGCAGATCGATGAAGGACATATGGTAATAGAGACAATCAGGGACTCTTCATTCGCCGATACCATTGGAATGAAACCATTGATGGCCTCGTTAATTCTCTTTGACGAGATATATCATGGAATACAAGAGTTGATTCCTAAATTCACTGAGGTTTGCGACAATTGCTAACAACTGCATGGAGCGGCTTGCTGTCCATTTTTTCGGGGGAAGATCATCGGCCATAGAGTCGGCCTCCCGGTGATGCAGGCGTTAGACCTGATCTGCTAATATAAAAAATCATACTTTGCACATTATAACTTATAATAAACAAGGAGGGAGACAAGTATGAAATCAGATAAATCAATCGATTGGATTCTAACGGGTTTCTCACTTGTGTTATTATTGTCGACTGGATTAAACGATATAGCTGTAGGAAAGTCACCGCCGGACGAAATTGCCATAAAAGGGTACGATACTGTTGCATATTTCAAGATCGGTAAGGCCGTACAAGGTAATAAATTATTTAGCTTTCAATGGTATGGCATGACTTGGTATTTTTTAAATAAAGAGCATAAGGATTTGTTTGCGGCAAGTCCGGAACAATATGCTCCGCAATATGATGGTTATTGTGCTTGGGCAATGACGGAAGCACGGAAAGCTAAAACCGATCCTGAAGTGTGGAAAATCGTTAACGGAAAGCTTTATCTAAATTGCAGCTGGGACGCGTATAAGAAATGGAGTAGAGATATTCCCGGTAATATCAAGAAGGCCGACGCGAACTGGTTGAAATTTATCGGCAAAAATTGATTGCAAGGATTCCATTTGTTATTCCCGAAAGTAAATTAGATCTGTTTTAATAATAAAGTTAATCAGCTAATCGTTTTAACAATTGACGCCCAGACCTGAGGTCGGGGGAGACCTGGATAACTACTTGATATAAAAGGCAAAAATGGTGAATTGAGGGGCTTATTAGGGCCTTAGAATGGTATTTTTGGGGATGAAAATGGGGGTTTAAGCACTTAATGAGGAGGGCAATTCCCTCAAGAGGATAGCATGGTCTGACCCCAAGGAGACCCAGAAGGATAAAACGAATTTCAGCAGGTTTCGATTTCTGTTATAATTAGAGGTAAGGAGGGAAAGCGCATGGATGCAGAATACACGGCAATTGTAAAACAGCAAGGCGATTGGTGGATAGGATGGATAGAGGAGGTTCCGGGCGTGAACTGCCAGGAACGAAGCCGTGAAGAGCTATTGGAGAGTCTTCGCGTTACCTTGCGAGAAGCCATCGAATTCAATCGTCAAGAGGCGATAGACTCTGCAGGAAGTGAATACAAAGAGGAAAAAATAGCTGTCAGCGCATGAAAAGAGCTGAACTGCTCAAGTACCTCCGATCCAAAGGTTGTGAGTTCATTAGGGAAGGACACCGGCACTCCTGGTGGGGCAATCCCGCTCAGAACAAAAGGTCGTCAGTACCAAGGCACTCCGAAATCAACGACGATCTTGCAAGAAAAATATGCAAAGACCTTGGAATAGAGCCGATAAAATGAGCCATAACCTAGGGTTGCATTGGATTGGTAATAAAGCCAGCATCTCGGTGACTCCGATGTTCCGACTAGGAACAAGCTGAACCTAAAACACATTAGATTTAATATAGGTGTGAAGCAGATCGCGGTAATTATTCGTCAGTAAGTTTATTCAGAAACAACGTCTTCATTTGACCCTTATCAGTCAGGCGACTTCTTAAATCGGTATCCCACCCCCCTCACCGTCTCGATAAAGGAGTGTTGCCCCCACTCGATCTTCGCCCTGAGCCTGCGGATGTGGACATCCACGGTTCTGTCGCCGCCGTAGTAATCGTACCCCCAGATCTTGTTAAGCAGGGCCTCGCGGGTGAAGACCCGGCCGCTGTTGGCAGCGAGGAATGCCAAGAGCTCATATTCCGTGAAGGTGAGGGAAAGGGTTTTGCCCTCGATGGCCACCTCCCGTCGAGCGAGGTCGATCACCAGGTCGTTGCTTCGGATCAGATCTTTGCTATCAACCGCATACGTCTCCTTCAGGGCCTTTTCGATTCTGAGGGCTATTTCATCTGTTTCGCATGGTTCGACTACAAAATCATCGACTGCAAACGGAAGGTCACGGCTTTTTTGCAGGGCATCCTTGGGTATGAGGGCCAGGATGGGGATCGGCCTCTCTCTCCTCAGTTCCCTTATTGCCTCGATGACGGGAGAGGCGGCAAGGGGATTTTCAAGGGCTAGGATGACGAGGTCAGGGGCTCTGTCGGCAATATCTTCGTCCACCGTTTCATGAGGCGATATATGGCTGCAAACGATGTTCCGCACATGGAGCTCGCGTGCTATCTGGCTCCCCTTTTCCGCATCTTTACTGATAAGGAGGATCTTAAACAATGGCACGCCTCTTTGTCGCTCTTCCCGCTTCGCGGCCCCCTCCCAGTCGGATATTCTTATGGCTGGGGTGCCGCAGGGCGGCAGATCTGGCCAAAGGGCCACCTTCGGCCGCTGTCTATAAAATCTAAATAAGTCCCGCTCACTTTTTATAAAAACCTAAAGGTCGGGATGTCGCAGAGCGACAGGGCGGGATAGAACCCCCGAACCCTGCCGCCAGCGGCATCCCGCTTCCATAAATTTATATTGTGGCCAAAGGGCCACCTTCGGCGGGGCGGGATTGAATCCTTCGTCACGTTCCCATCTCGTGGGCGAGGATGATGGCCTCGGCCACCTCACGCATGGAGCGGCGGGTGTCCATGCTCTTTTTCCTGATGCGCCCAAAGGCCTCTTCTTCGTCAAGCTCGAGCTCTTTCATCAAGATACCCTTGGCCCGCTCCACCTGCTTCCTGGTCTCCAGCTCCTCCTGGATCACCTTGGTCTTTACCATCAGCTCGGTGTTCTCAATGCAGATGGCCGCCTGATTGGCCACCGTGGTGAGGACGGCCTCCTCGGTGTCGGTATAGTGGTGCGGGTAGGAGGTATAGCAGTTTAGCACCCCGATCACCTTGCCCCGCACGACCATGGGAACGCTCAACAGGGAGCTGAGTACCTCCTTGCGGGCCAGCTCCTTTTCCTTAAATCGGGGTTCCTCGAGGACGTTGTAGACCCTGATGGGCTTTTTCTCTTTGGCCACGCCACCCACCACCCCCTCCCCCAGGTGCAGGACCCGCTCTTTGAGGTACTCTTCGCTCATGCTCTGGGTGGCCTCCAGAGAGAGGGTCTTTGTTTCCTCATCCAGCAGCCAGAGGGAGCAGATCTTGGAGCCCATCACGTTTGCGGTGACGGTCACGATGAGCCTCAGGATGTCCTCCAGGTAGTGATCGGAGGAGATGGCCTTACTGATCTCTGAGAGGGCCTTGATCTGCTCGGCATAGGAGGGCTCTTCCCTCGCGCCTTTCGCCTTTTTGTGGGATGCCATGTTTATAACAGGTCTTTCTTGAACAGGTATTCGGCGTTCAGGATGGCTCCCCCGGCCGCGCCCCGGATGGTATTATGGCTCAGGACAAAGAATTTGTAATCGAGGATGGAACATTTTCTCAGCCTCCCCACCACACAGGCCATCCCGTTTCCCTCATTTCTATCCCGGCGCGGTTGGGGGCGGTCGTCCTCCCTCCTGTATATGAGAGGAGGGGAGGGGGCCGAGGGGAGTTCTTGGTTGTTCAAGGGATCGAATTCCTGCCAGGTATCGATCAGGTCAGCGGCAGACGCCTTTTGCTTCAAGCCGATATTAACGCTCTCCAGGTGGCCGTCCAGCACATGCACCCTGGTGCAGGAGGCGCTGATCTGAAAATCGGCGAAGACAAACTGCCCCCCGTTCAGACTGCCGAGGATCTTGAGGGGCTCGGACTCCACCTTGGGCTCCTCGCCGCCGATAAAGGGGACCACGTTATCGATGACGTCCAGAGAGGGCACACCGGGATATCCCGCGCCGCTGAGTCCCTGGAGGGTGGTCACGATGATCTTATCCACGTCGAACCGCTTGTGCAGCGGGGCGAGGGCCATGACCAAGCCAATGGCTGCGCAGTTGGGATTGGTGATGATATAGCCGTTTGAGCCCCAGCGGCTCTTCTGCTGGGGGATGATAGCGAGATGATCGGCATTTACCTCGGGAATTAAAAGAGGCACATCAGGGTCCATCCGGTGGTTGCGCGAGTTGCTGCTCACCACATATCCCGCTTGGGCGAATGTTTCTTCCAGGGGACCGGCCACACTGGAATCGAGGGCCGAGAAGCAGAGCCGACAATCCAGCTCCGGGGTGCACTCCTTCACCGTGAGCTGGGCCACGCGAGGGGGGATGTCGCCCTCCACCTTCCATCTCCCCTGCATCACCTCAGCGTAGGTACGATTGGCGCTGCGCTCGGAGGCGGCGATTTCGGCGACCTCGAACCAGGGGTGCCCTTCCAGGAGCTGGATAAACCGCTGCCCCACCATGCCGGTGGCACCCAGAATCCCGACCTTGATCCTGTTCATCAGTTTTCAAACCCTCTCTTTGCGATAGTGCCCACACTATAACAAAAGCGTTGTTAAAGATCAACGGCTGCGGCTGATATCCAGCAGGGGGTCTGTATTCTTGTCCTCTGCCGCGGCGATCTCATGGAGCTTGGCTGCCAACTCACGGAACGACCTGAAATCCTTAAATCTAAGCTCCATCCTGAACTCCTCGCCCTCGAAAAAGGGGGGAGGGAGAAAGGATATGCGCGGGGGCAGGGAAAGCGATCGTTTGTATGCGGCGAATTTCTCCTCCATGGCTGTAAGTCGGGGAAATCTCATCCTCTTGAGGATTCCCCTCAGCCGCTCGATGCGCTGGGGGCGCGGTGTTTCCATGTCGTTGAGGGCCTCTGCGACATCACCCCTGACAAACAGGGAGGCGATGGGCATCCGATCCCTCAAGGAGATCTCCTGCAGAAAAGAGATGATCTCCTTAACGCGGTTCTCCCCTGGCCTCAATGCCGTGAGCAGGGGGAGGATGGCTCCCTGAGCTTCCTTGTCGAGTTGGAGCAAACGGACTGCAGTGGAGAGGGAGAGGTCTTCCCCAACCAGATACTCGCGCAGCCTTCTTTCCAATCCCAGAAGATCGACCATCTGTTTTAAAATTCTCATATGGGGCTGAAGAGCCAAGAGGGGGAGGTAACAATCTATCACCTCCCTTTCAGACACCCCAAAACAGAGCAGCTTTTCGAGGGCCCGGGCCTTCTCCACGAGGTTGAGGGTGCGGGTGAGATTATGCCCAATGGTCAGCAGCAGGGCGTGGAGGTCATCGAGCTCGTCCTGCTGATAGACAAAGGCCGCTGCCTCGCCGATAGCGAGGAGGCGCAGGGCCTCGGCCCTTTTGAAGCCGCAGACGATCTGATACGTTTCGTCCCTTCTCTCCCGCAGGATGAGGGGTTCCAAGAGGCCGACCAGTTTGAGGGAGGCCAGCAAAGGCTCCAAATCAGGCATAAAGGTGATGAGAAAGGTCGTATCTTCCAAATCGATCCGGCTCAGGGGGACGCTCTCTAATGTGCGCATCTTTCTCTCCCTTGGCTATATTTTCCAATACAAAAATTATACCGTCACCTGCTTATGCGTGCCAAGGCTTTTCTTTTTCAGAAGATTGAGCTACAGAGATGCTTGTGTTTCAAGGCAAAGGGGTTATAGTATAGTCATGACGGAAGATTTAAGACAGCGGATCGAAACCCTGGCCCAGTGGATGTACGATGCGAAATATCTGGTCGTGTTTACCGGGGCTGGGGTGAGCACGGAGTCAGGCTTACCGGATTTCCGGGGGCCTGATGGACTCTGGACCAGGAAAGACAAGGGGCTGCCACCGCCCCCTGTGCAACGCCCCTGGTCAGAGGTGGATCCCAATGCCGGCCACTATGCCATCAAGGCTCTCCAGGATTTGGACAGGCTGAAATTCTTGATCTCCCAGAACGTGGACAACCTCCACCTTAAATCCGGGATTCGACCCGAGCTACTGGCAGAGCTCCATGGCAACCTCACCAAGATGAGATGCCCGCACTGTGGGAAGCAAGTGGATAAAGATACGGGGGCATCGTGGTGCAACTGCGGGAGGGGCTTCGTCTCCAGCGTCGTGGATTTCGGGCAATCCCTGCCGGAGAAGGACCTGACGGAATCCTTCTCCCACTCGCAACAATGCGACCTCTTTGTGGCGGTGGGTTCCAGCCTGGTGGTCACCCCCGCGGCCCAGATGCCCGTCGAAGCCTTGAGGGCCGGGGCCAAGCTGGCGATCATCAACCGCGGCGAGACCCCCCTTGACCAGTACGCCCATCTGCGTTTCCACGAAGGCACCGGAGAGGTCCTTTCCCAAACCGTTGCCTTGCTGAAGCAGAAGATGAAAGGATGAGCCGATGAGCCCCTTTCTTCAGGCCACCGAGGTCATCGATTGTAACCACTCGCAGATTCAGGCTCTGACCTCCCAGACCATCCGCGGCGCACGGGATGTGCACGAGAAGGCACAACGGCTCTTCTATCTCGTCCGGGATACCATACCGTATAACCTCTATGTTCCCTTCTTCCTCCTGGAGCACTACAGGGCTAGTACGACGCTGCATCGAGGCAGCGGATATTGTGTCCAAAAAGCGGTCCTGCTGGTCGCCCTCGCGCGGGCAGCAGGGATTCCTGCGCGATTAGTCTTCGCCGATATTCGCAACTACCTCATATCAGAGCGGGTGGCGGAGCTAATGGAGACCAACCTCTTTGTCTTCCACGGCTATGTGGAGTGGTTTCTCGGCGAGCGCTGGGTGCGGGTGACCCCCTCCTTTGATAAAGAAGTATCGCGGGAGCACGGCTATCCCCTGGTGGAGTTCGATGGTAAAAATGATGCCATCTTCCCCTCCCACGACGCCACAGGGAGACAATTCGTGGAGTATGTGCGGCATCACGGCACCTTTAGTGACGTCCCCCTCGATCTGATCTTGCAGGCTTGGGAAGGGGCCTACGGCAAGAAGAGGATCGAGGAGTGGAAGGAGGGTCTTCAGGGTAGTTTTTAGAAAGGTTTTTCTTGACATCTGTCAGGCGTTTTGTTATAGAGACTGCGGAGGATAGAGGAGCGATGAGCAAATTAGTAGGCTCCAATGCTTGGTGGTGCTGGTGGTGGAACAAGGAGGAGTCTGCCCACTGACCAGCTCCTAGATATGGACTGAGGCCGCGGGCAGCTCCAGGGTTGCCCACGGCTTTTTTATTGATAAAAGGCCATGGGCATAAGAGGTGTTCATGGCTTCTTTTTTTGGGGTGCGATAGAAATTTAGGCCGTTGCGTTGAGCAATTTTTGTAAGATAAGAAAGGAGGATGAATTTTAGACGAAAAGGCCTTGTTACGTACTATTCCCTAAGGGGAAGAAGGGCACATAGTGTGTGAGGAGATTTTCATATAGGGAGGTGAGTTTAGCGCACTATCGCGCAGTCGTGACCCCGTAAGGACCGCAAAGGACCCAAAAAACCTACACCATAAGGAGGGTAGCATGAAGAGAGCAATGTTTTTTCTCGACCAGAAGGATATGCCGACTCAATGGTACAATGTTCTTGCCGATATGCCGGAGCCGATGCCACCGTATTTGCATCCGGCAACGAAAAAGCCCCTCGGGCCGGAAGATCTTGCTCCCCTGTTCGCCATGGAGCTTATTAAGCAGGAGGTGAGCGCCGAACGGTGGATTGACATCCCTGAAGAGGTTCAAGATGTCTACCGCACCTATAGACCGACGGTACTGCATCGGGCATATCGGTTGGAGAAGGCCCTGGATACCCCGGCCAAGATCTTCTACAAATATGAAGGGACAAGTCAGGCAGGGAGCCACAAGCCCAATACGGCAATACCTCAAGCGTATTATAATAAGAAAGAAGGCATCAAGCGGATCACCACTGAGACCGGCGCTGGTCAGTGGGGGAGTGCTTTGGCAATGGGGTGCGCATTCTTTGGCATCGAATTAAAGGTCTATATGGTTAGAATCAGCTATGACCAAAAACCCTACCGGCGCATCCTCATGGAGACGTGGGGAGCACGGTGTGTTCCCAGCCCCAGCAAGGATACCAAAGCGGGCAGAGACATGCTGGAAAAATGGCCTGATTGTCCCGGCAGCCTGGGGCTGGCCATCAGCGAAGCGGTTGAGGATGCGATGACTCGCGATGATACGCACTATTCCCTGGGCAGCGTGCTTAACCATGTCTTGCTCCATCAGACCATTATCGGGGAGGAGACCAGAAAACAGATGGAGATGGCAGACGCCTACCCCGATATCATCGTAGGATGCGTTGGCGGCGGCTCGAATTTCGCCGGCCAATTCCTTCCCTGGATCAGGGATAAATTCAGCGGCAAGAAAAAGGATTTGCGGATTGTCTGTGTCGAGCCGGAAAGCTGTCCGACCATGACCCGGGGGGTCTATGCCTATGATTTTGGAGATACAGCCGGCATGGCGCCCATCGCCATGATGCACACTCTGGGCCATTCCTTTGTGCCGGCGCCCATACACGCAGGAGGTTTGCGCTATCATGGGATGGCGCCGATTATATCTAAACTTTATGACTTAGGTCTGATTGAGGCTGTAGCCGTTCACCAAACCGCCGTCTTTGAGGCGGGCGTCAAGTTTGCTCGAACAGAGGGTATCATCGCCGGTCCTGAGCCATGCCACGCTTTAAAGGTCGCCATTGATGAGGCCCTTAAGTGCAAAGCATCCGGTGAAGCAAAAACAATCCTGATAGCCCTCAGCGGACACGGACACTTTGATCTGTCTGCTTATGATGCTTATTTATCGGGTAAGCTCCAAGATTTTGCTTTACCAGATAAGGAAATAAAGAAGGCCCTAGCTGAATTGCCTGAGATCCCGAAGTAATTGTCATGGCTGCTTGGCCTCCCACTGGCCAAAGGGCCACCTTTGACCAAAGGGTCACCTTCGGCGGGAACCATGGAAATCAATAATCCCCCCTCGCCCCCCTTTAGCAAAGGGGGGGTGGGGGGATTTGAAACCTATTTTCTGAGTAAGAGGCTGGGCAGTCCGGTTTTCCCGGGTGGCAGCTTATGTATGCGTGCTACGACGGAGGATAACCATAGTGAGCGAGCAGTACGACGATAAAACGATGAGATGCCCCAGGGTGGGCGGCGAGATCACGTTTCGGTTCTGCCGTTTCGAGAATAACATGCTGCCCTGCAGATTTATTGCCGGTTGTTGGCAGGGACAGATGGATATCGAGGCGTTTTTGGACGAACATTACTCCGAAGAAGACTTGAACAGAATATTCGCACCTCCCAAGCCGAAGATGGAGAGCTTGGTGGATTTGATGGAAAAGGTTAAGAAAGAAAAACAAAATGGTGACTAACAAAAGATTTCGGTCTTGCCTTCCTCATCATCTTGCTGCCGAAACAGAATTCCGGTGTGAAACTGCGGAAGCGCATGTCTAAACATTTTATCTCTTCATGGGCCAAGAATCGCATCGTATGGCATTATTCTGAAATGAGATTGTATACCCCACTTGATCTCGCTATGCGCTTTCCATTCGCATAAATGTATGCATTGGCAAAGGCCAGGGATTTTCCCACCTTCTGAATATCGACGTGAGCCTCAAGCCAATCCCCCAATTCGGCATATCCTGAAAAATCCGTCGCGAGGTTTATCGTAGCCACTTTCATAGGCGTGCCGCCGGAGCGTGCGGCATTATAACCCAACGCAAAGTCGGCCAGGGTAGAAATTAAGCCGCCATGGATAAATCCCCTCGTATTACAATGTTTTTTTGCCGCACGCACCCCGATAATAAAACCGCCATGATGGTCTTTTATATAAAAAGGGCCGACTAATTCTAAGAAGGGACTTGGTAAGGGGGTTAGCTCAAAGTCCTTGGGAATCTCACCCATTGGTTCTCCTTAATAGTCTTGCCTCATTATTACTCCGCACCGCCGTCAGCAGCATCTGATAATTGCAGAGGGATTAAGACAAGTATACTACCTCACCCATCGATTCTGCAAGTGACGTGTTTTCACGTGAGAGTTTAACACACGAGGATTCGTGCCGTCGTTGCAAGCGTAATGGTCTCTATCACTATCATAAAAAGAGGTGCGTGAGCTGATTCCATTGTCTGGAACCAGCACCCGCACCTCTTTTATCGTACGATTATGGACGTCTACTCGTAGTTCTGCTAGAGGTGATAGTGGACCACCTGACCAGCTACCACGATCCAGGTTATCAGCAGGGTATTGATAAACGAGCCGACAAATATATGGCCCGTCTTGCGGTAGAAATAGGTCGAAACCAGCCCCACGATGATAAAGATCGGGATGTACTGGAACAGCACGATGGTCGGCAGGTGGGCATCGGCGAGCACCATCGTCTTGCCGGAAAAGAGAGGGATATACTGGAGCAAGAGGAACCAGATATAGGCGCCGATCAAGAGCAGGATGTTCACCACCGTCTGCGCCCAGGCGCCAGAATTGCGGCGCAGCTCGCCGTGGATCACCATGCCGATGATCAAGAAATAGAAGGCGAGGGGGATGAGGTATCTCAGGAATATCCCGAATTGAAAGACCGACATTGGTTTGATGGCAAATACCCAAATGCGGTAGTCCGTCGTAAACGCCCAGGCCGAGAAGACCAAGGTGAGATAGGCCGCCAGAACGACGATGAGCGCCAGCAAGAATGATTTCCCTACCTTGCCCAGCTGCAGCCCCTTGTTTTTCCAGGTGAAGCCATACGCGGCAAAAGAGCCTCCTTTTTTCCGATTCGCAAAGAAATGCCAGAGGAGGAGCAAGATGAGAGAGATTGCTGCGACGACCACTGCCCAAAACATGATGGTCGTCGTGATCTCTTGCGGCAATAGCCAACTGGCCTTCGCAATGCCCTTGCCGTTAAAGCTCCAGACCCACAAATAGACGGGAATCGGAAGCAAGATGGTTATCACTGCCCCAATCCACCATCCCCAGCCGGAAGCGGATTTCGGCGGCGCCGGCGCCTCGTTCAATCCCTTGAAGTAGTTGGTTTTCAGTAAATATCCGCCCAGGGGGAAGAGCAGGAGGATCATGCCGATCATGGCGATCAGCGTGCCGATCTCCTTCCAATACCAGATCTGGTTGGAGGGCGGGATTGCATTGCCTCCCTTCAGGGTGGCCTGCATCCAGGCAACGGCGTCGCCAATGGCCTCGGTGGACCAATGCAACATAGGGTGCTCCATTTTCGGCATGAGCAGTTTTCTGGCAGTGCCCTGCTCGATGGAGCCATAGAGCTTGCCTATCTCCACGGGCTCGGTGGTGCCGAAGACCGCCTTCATCTTGTCCCCTTTGAGGGCATCGATTGCGATCGGAGTTCCCCACATGAGTTTGGAGAACTCATCGTATTTATCCCATACGACCAGCAGGTTGCGCGGGAAGGTGGGGGTGCCTGGCGGACAGTACGTGCCGGTGGAAGAACCCTCCAGGACTATTGATCGATAGCCATTCGGGTTTGCAAAGGCCGTCGTTACCAATCCCCAACCACCCATGGAATGGCCTTCCAGGCCGATGTTGTCTTTATCGACAAAATCAAGGGAGCGCAGATAGTCCAGGGCGGGTTTGCCGCCGCAACCACTGCCAAAAAAGTTTCCAGTTGATGCGGCGGGTTCACTATAGGCGTGCCCGATCATGTCGGGCGCCAGGACGACATAGCCGCGTCTGGCAAACTCGATGGCAAAGCCGTCCTGGGTTTCGCGCGAGTTGATATAGCCATGTATCGCCACAATGCCGGGAGCAGGCGCAGCCTTACTCGCCCCTTTTGGAACATACAGCAGGGCGCTCATCAGTTTGCTGTCAATACCCATAAACCGTAGATCTCGAACCGTAACACCGCCACTCGTCTGGATGCAATGGGCCAGCAACCCTCCTCCCAGGATAAGTATCAAGGCTAGAATCAATACAAGGGGTAAAAAATTCTTTTTCTTTTTAGCGGCTTTTTTCCTTTTCTTCATAATTGCCTCCTTCTTTCTTTATATTTTATTGTTTCTTCTGGGTTCTTTAGCTGGATCTTGCTCATCATCCTGAAGGGGGGCTCCTCCCGCAGCCCTCTGAAACCTTCCACCTGCTCGTAGCCTCTATCGTCTTCGGAAGATAACTCACTGCGTTCTCCCGCCTGTGGCACTGGCAGCAAAGGTAGCTAGATACTGTTCCTCGTCGCCGTCAACCACCACACATAGACTGCTGCTATTTTTGAGGGGCTCTGCTGTTTCCTATAATCAGTAACTGAGTTTTTAAACGCCTTTTTAAACAAGCTCTTATGAAGGCCCTGGAGCATAAAAAAAGCCCCGATAGAAACGATCGCTATGGTGCGCTCATTTGCTCTCAGGGCTTTTTCATTATTCCCTCTCATAAAGACACGGAACATGATAAGTTCCTACTGGCTGCCTTGTATGTATATATAAATTAGGCTTCAATGTCAATGATTAATTTCAACACGATTAATTGATATTGTGGTTTTCGCTCGTCAAGCCGTCTTCCGTCGACGAAGCCTATGGCAGGGTACAGTTCATCGGAACGCCCTTGATTAAAAATTGGTGCGTTTATAGCAAAAATAGAGTTTGAAATAAGTCATAGGGTTACGGCCTTGTCTGGCGCCCCGAAGCTTGTTTTTTAACAAGGTGATAAAGAAAGAGGGGTTAAAGCATCGACTTTAACCCCTCGTAAGTTCAACTAAGGTCGCACAATAGCGTCTACAAAAGGTATCACAACGTGGCGGCTATCTCACTTTACCTGCGCGCCAGGCCTTGATGAGCTGGTCGTAGTCGACCGTTTCACCTTTCGGCTTCTCATTGGCAAGCTTTGGCTGTGGCGCGTGACCGCCGGGCTTATTCAACCAAATTTTTTCATCGACGCATGGGTTCAGCTTTGGACCGCGGTCACCCTGTAAACCCGAACGCTCAATGCGTTCCATGATAGCGTCTTGCTCGCGGGCGAGATTGTCCATGGCCTGGTCTACGCTGATTGCACCAGAGGACGCCTCACCGATATTTTGCCACCACAGTTGCGCCATTTTCGGATAATCAGGCACGTTGGTGCCGGTCGGTGTATTGGCGACACGGGCCGGGCTGCGGTAGAATTCCACCAAACCGCCGAGCTTCGGTGCGCGCTCGGTGAAGGACTTGTGCCGGATATCGCTGTCGCGAACGATGGTCAGGCCTACGTGGGCCTTTTTCAGTGAGGTGGTCTTCGCCACACAAAACTGCGCATAGAGCCAGGCGGCCTTGCGGCGCTCGAGGGGTGTGCTCTTAAAGAGCGTCCAGGAACCGCAATCCTGATACCCCAGCTTCATCCCCTTTTTCCAATAGGCGCCGTGAGGAGACGGGGCCATGCGCCATTTCGGCGTCCCGTCCTTGTTGACTGTCGGACCCGGTTCGACCATGGTTGCGGTGAAGGCCGTGTACCAGAAGATCTGCTGTGCTACGTTGCCTTTGGCCAAGAACGGCAGGTAGGTATAGAAATCCATGCCTCGGGCGCCCGGAGGGGCGTACTTATCAAGCCATTCTATGTACTTGCGCAGCGCGTACTTGGCTGCTGGGCCATTGACATCGCCGCCGCGGCAAACGCTCGAACCGACCGGACGGGATTTCGCGTCAACGCGGATACCCCATTCATCAACCGGCAGACCATTGGGGATACCTTTGTCGCCGTTCCCCGCCATGGACAGCCAGGCATCGGTGAAACGCCAGCCGAGATCCGGGGCCTTCTTGCCGTAGTCGTTATGGCCATAAACCTTTACACCGTCGATCTCTTTGACGTGCACGGTGAAGAACTCGGCAATATCTTCATAGGCCGACCAGTTGACCGGCACGCCTAACTCGTAGCCGTAGATCTTCTTGAACTTCGCTTTGAAATCCGGTCGTTTGAACCAGTCGTAACGGAACCAGTAAAGGTTCGTGAACTGCTGATCGGGAAGCTGATAGAGCTTGCCGTCAGGGCCGGTGGTGAAGGATCTGCCGATGAAATCTTTAACGTCGAGAGTCGGCAGTGTAACGTCCTTGCCCTCGCCTTTCATAAAGTCTTCCAGGACAACCACATACGGGTAACGCCAGTGGGTCCCGATGAGATCGGAGTCGTTGACGTAGGCATCGTAAATATTCTTCCCCGACTGCCACTGGGTCTGCAGCTTTTCGATGACGTCACCTTCCTGAATCAGATCGTGCGTGACTTTGATGCCCGTAATCTCATAGAACGCCTTAGTCAGCACTTTCGATTCATATTCGTGGGTCGGGATGGTCTCCGAGACGACCTTGATCTCCATCCCCTTAAAAGGCTTTGCCGCATTGATGAACCATTCCATCTCTTTCATCTGCTGAGCCTTGGTCAACGTCGACGGCTGAAACTCTTTGTCGACCCACTTCTTTGCTGCCGCCATGTCCGCACTCGCAGAACTTGCGAAGAATGCGAACATTACAGCTACCACTCCCCCGAAGAACATCATCATGGTTCTCTTCGTGCGCGTCATGTCTCTCATCTGATCTTCTCCTTTTAGGCCTTCAATGGTTGTTTTTCTGTTCTTCCGGCCTACATCGTCGGCTGAAGGCCATGGACGCCGAACGATATAAACCTCGTCCTATGTATTTTCTGCTCTCCCCCCTCCTTAATGGCCTTCAATGGTTGGCTTTCCACTCGGCCTATATAGTCGGCGTGAAGGCCATGGACGCCGAACCACATAAACCTCGTCTTATCCTTGTTCACCCCCACCGCATGACAACAATGATCCAGCCCACCGCAGTAGGAAGAAAGATCAACAGGCTGAGATCAGTCAATCCGATCCACGCGAGAAAGAGGTAGGCACTGCTTAACAACCCTATAAAGAGGCGATCTCCTGGCGTAGTAGGTATCGGCAAAAATCCACGGCGTTCCATGGAGGGTGATATTGTTTGCCATATGGTCATGGCAGTCAGGATTAGAAAAATCGCCATGAAGAAAATTGCCGTTGGTAGCGTCCAATACATCCATTCGAAAGTCATTGTTGGTCCTCTTGGCCGGGGCAGTCACCCACGAACCATGAAAATTAAAAGGTCTTATCCTCCCCCTTTATACCCGGCCCAGGGCAAAGCCCTTGGCCATGTAGTTTCGTACGAACCAGATTACCAACGCACCCGGAACAATGGTGAGCACGCCGGCGGCGGCGAGCAGGCCATAGTCAAGACCCGTCGCGCTGATCGTGCGCGTCATGGTGGCGACAATCGGCTTCGCATCGGTTACCGTCAGTGTCCGGGCTAAGAGCAGCTCGACCCAGCTGAACATGAAGCAGAAAAACGCAGTAACCCCCACGCCGGCTCGGATCAAAGGGATAAAGATGGTGATAAAGAAGCGTGGGAAGCTATACCCGTCGATAAAGGCGGTCTCATCAATTTCACGGGGAATGCCGGACATGAAGCCCTCGAGTATCCACACCGCCAAAGGGATATTGAATAGACAGTGGGCCAGCGCCACCGCAATATGCGTATCGATCAGGTGTAATGCCGAGTAGAGTTGGAAAAAGGGCAACGCGAAAACAGCCGCCGGCGCCATCCGGTTGGTGAGCAGCCAGAAAAAGAGATGTTTGTCACCCATGAACTGATAGCGTGAAAAGGCGTAGGCGGCCGGCAGCGCCGTTGCCAGCGAGATCAGGGTGTTGATGCTGACGTAGATCATGGAATTGATATAACCGGAATACCAGGATGCGTCCGTAAAGATCTTTATGTAATTGGCGAATGTCAGATCGATCGGGAACAGGGCGAAGGATGCGAGGATGTCGGCGTTGGTTCGCAAGGACATATTGATCATCCAGTAGATCGGAAGAAACAGCAGCCCAAAATAGATGATCAGGGCGATCGTTTTTTTCTTTCCTTTCATGCCTTCTCTCCTTTTCCGACTCTCTGGAGCACCTGGTAGAAAATAAAACTGAGCAGCAGTACGATTAAAAAGTAGATGAGCGAGATGGCTGCGGCAGGTCCAAGGTCGAATTGGCCGAGGGCCAGCTTTACCACATAAATCGACAGGAATGTGGTCGCATTGCCGGGCCCGCCTCCGGTGAGCACGAAGGGTTCGGCGTAGATCAGGAAGCTGTCCATAAAGCGCAGCAGCAGGGCGATGGTGAGCACCCCACGCATCTTCGGCAGCTGGATGTAATAAAACGTCGCCCAGGGCGAGGCGCCGTCGATTTTTGCGGCCTGGTAGTAAACCTCAGGGATGGCCCGCAGCCCCGCGTAGGCCAGCAGGGCAACCAGCGGGGTCCAATGCCAGGCTTCCATCAGCACCAGGGTGGCCCAGGCATCGAGCGGCCTCCTCGTATGATCGAAGGCTACACCCAGGCTGTTGATCGCGGAACCGAATAGCCCGATATCCGGCCGGGTAAAGATGAACCATATCGTCCCGATCGTATTCCAGGGAATGAGCAGAGGCAATGCCAGCGTCACCAGGCTGAAAGGGACGCCCCAGCCGCGTTTCGGCATCGCCAGCGCGATGAGGATACCGAGCGGCATCTCTATCAACAGCACGAGCCCGGAAAAGAGGAATTGACGCCACAAGGCGTCATGCAGGCGATAGTCGTGCAACACCTTGTTGAACCAATCGGTTCCGACGAAGACGTGCGCGCCCGGCCCGATGATATCCTGAACCGAATAATTGACCACGGTCATCAGCGGGATGATGGCGCTGAAGGCGACAAACGCGCAGACCGGCATTACCAGAAACCAGGCTTTATTATTCTCCCACTTATCCATCACGCCGCCCCTTCTCCTTAACCAGTCGCCCGTCGGCAAAGAGCCTGGTCCATTGCGGCGGGAAGGCAACCCAGGCCTTGCCTTCGGGAACCGGTTTGCCTTCGAGGAGCTTGGCTCGTAAGGTTTTATCGGCCAGCGTCAGTGTCACAATCTTGTAGCTGCCTTGATCTTCAACCGCCTTTACCGTAGCCGGCACGCCGCGTTTCACCGGCTCCAAACTCAATTCCAGATGTACCGGTCGAATCCCCACTTCCAGTTTGCCCCGTGCCTGGCGTCCCAGGGCTGCTGTTTTTTTGTCCAAGGGTATCCTGGCGCCATCGACAAGCGCCACATCTCCATCCAGAGTACATGGTAAGAAGTTCATCCCGGGACTTCCGATGAAATATCCCACAAACCTATGCTCCGGATTTTCAAAAAGATCCTGGGGGGTGCCGATCTGCACGATTTCCCCTTCATACATGACCACCACTGTATCGGCAAAGGTCAGGGCTTCCATCTGATCGTGGGTGACGTAAATCAAGGTAAGTTTCAGTTGTTCATGGATTTCTTTGAGTTTTCTCCTCAGATCCCATTTCAGGTGCGGATCGATTACCGTCAACGGCTCATCGAAAAGAATGGCCGCCACATCGCTTCGCACCAACCCCCGGCCCAATGAGATTTTCTGTTTGGCATCGGCTGCCAATCCGGCGGCTTTCTTTTTAAGAAAAGGGATCAAGTCAAGGATTTCGGCCACCTCGTGCACCCGTTTGGTGACTTCCATTTTCTCAATGCCTCGATTGCGTAAGGGAAAGGCCAGGTTGTCGAACACCGTCATGGTATCGTACAGAACCGGAAACTGAAAGACTTGAGCGATGTTGCGTTTTTCCGCCGA
>Ga0214473_10000086_pt1 | contig 133278 bp, 95 predicted proteins | sample RVTome_7_FD_203509 | JGI IMG/M metagenome (GOLD analysis project Ga0214473, IMG submission 203509) | Soil microbial communities from uranium-contaminated site in the Upper Colorado River Basin, Wyoming, United States - RVT98D197 | ecosystem: Environmental > Terrestrial > Soil > Contaminated >...
ATGCAAGGCCCGTAAAGAACGGATCTCTTCGGTTGTCAGTCTGAATCCATCCATCACCAGATACTTCGGCTACAGTCCAATAACCACTTGAATAATCCGCCGAAATCTGATTCCTGATGGGTATAATTCCGTTCTGCGTCATTCTTTTGCCTGAGATTACCGGTCTTTTCCCGGGAGAAGGACAGTCTTTTCCCTGCTGAGAATACGTTACTCTGTGTGTTCTGAGCAAGAACGAACTCACCGATTTGTGCTGCGCTCGAAAATACCCCATATTTTGAAGAGGGGGAATATCCTTTTTGCGTCAGTCGCCAAGAAGAAATCTGAAGCCGAATGCAGAAACAATTCAAATGGGGGGCCGAAAGATGAAACGACTGTTTACAGCTTTAGCATTGTTGGTGATGGCGTCCACCGTCGTGGGCGATGTGCCCGTTCGAGGCTACTATCGGCAGGACGGCACGCCTGTCAGACCTCATTACAGGTCGGACCCAGACGGGGATTTCTACAACAACTGGAGTACGTATCCAAATGTGAACCCCTACACCGGCAAGATCGGCACAGAAACAACGCCGCCGAATTCATATCGTCGCAACTATTTTCCCAGTGATAGTGAGGAAACTCTATCTTGGACTCGAATACTTCTCATCATCGGGGCGATTGCTTATTTTTCGTCTGGGTTCATCAAGAAGGATGAAGAACAGAAGCTGTCCTGAATGGCTTTACGTCTCTTCTGGGTATTCGTCTTCATGCATCCATTTCTGCTCTGGATTGCGGAACAGGCCAAAGTCATCGCGCAGTTTCTCCGCCGCTTTCTGGTGCTCCTCCGTCCAGTTAGGATTGGAGATGTAGACAAGCTCCAATGGATGTCCAGGTTCCAATGCACCGAGTGCAAGACCCACAACAACACTACATTCCGGATCACGCCCACGAGCCTTACTCAAGGCGACCCAACAACGTGCGGTGAGTTCTTTCAAGCGACATGACGGATCATCCTCGACTCTTGCCGCCATGAAGACGTACGTCGTCTTTCGGTTCAATGATGGAGCAATTCTCGAACGAACCTTTCTTGCCTGAGCTAAATCCATGAACTCAAGGAGGGCTCTCGACAAACAGCGACGCGAGAACCGATCCTCCATTGCCATCTCCCGAAGACCCGCTTCAGCGCTAGAAAGTCCGGGATTGAAATACGCCGAGCCGTCGAGAATGCTCCTCGCAAGGGCGTCGATGCATCTATCCCACAAGTAGCTGTCCTGATCTCTTTCAAGCTTAGCGAGGAAATCGGGCTTGGAAGTCATCCCATCCCACAGATCGTCCTCAATCACAAGTAGGTCCGGCGTTCCCGGGAACCGGTGCCCGTTGTGGAGGTAGATAGCAAGTAGATTCTCTTCGCCGCCGTTTATGATCAGCGTCGTGCGTGAGAGGAATTGCTCCTTGTCGCCCAAGTACTGGACGAAATCGCTGATCGTGTCAAGGTGCCGAAGAAGGAGATAGAACGACCGCTCATCAAGTACATGGAAGACCCCTTCTCCCTTCTCCACGTGGCTCCTGATCGGAACCTCCCGCCGGCCACCGAAGGCAACTGCAATACGATGGTAAACTCTTCGGGGCAGGGGGGGAAGGGGTAGCCCACTTGTACCGTCTTTCTTTATGACATGCTCGGCCTGGTCCAGCCAGCGGATTGCCCCTTTGATCTGCTTGATTGAAGCGTCGACGGCTTTACGTTGCCAGCGGTCCCAGTCAATCTGTCCCTTGCCCGAGTCTTTCAGCGTAACGTCCTTGACGCTGATGACTATGACGTGTGGGTCACACACCACCAGAACGTCACAGAGCTCCTTCGCTATCTCACGACCACTGGGGTTAACGTAGCTCCAGAGGGACAAGAAAGACTTCTGGCAGACTTCGTATACGAACTGCTCTGAGTTGGTGACGCCTTCACTCATGTGTTTCCCTCCTTCCCACCTATGCAAGTTCGATGCATCTGAAAATATTCAGGATGGCCAGTGGTGTCCCCTTGGTTTCAAGGGGGCTATTTATCTTCTCTTGCCTGCATTTGGAGCTTTTTCAGGTCTTCGGTTCCATCGCGCCGGTATTCGAGCTGTTGCTCAAAGGATTTTCCTTCAAGCTGCTTGCGGACCCACTCGGCTCCGCGTCTTCTCATCTGAACACAGTCGAAGGTTTGCCTTGTCATATTGATTATTATGATACCTAACCGGTGGGCCATTTACAACGAAAAAAGCCCCAAACTGGCCTTCGGCCAGGGCCAAAGGACAGATGTCTCGGCTTCGCTCCTAATGACAAAGCGTTTTTGAGACAAAAAAACAGCTTTTTGTCATTTCGGATACCAGCCGCGAAGCGGCTCAACGACTCGACATGACGGCGCATTGACGATTTGCGATTTTCCTTTTGCCACAAAGACACCAAGACCCGAAGGTGGTGGTATTTTTTGATTTGTGACTTTGTGCCTTCGTGGCTAAAATCGGCAATCATCAATCGGCAATCGAAAATCGTCAATATGAAAGGGGTTGGAGATGGACGGCAAGAGATTAACCAGGCGGGGATTCATCGCGGCGGCTTCGGCGGGCTCGCTGGCCGCGATGGCCTCGCAATCTATTCCGGCTTATGGCAACGTTACGAAAAAGGCAAGCAAGCTGGCGATCCTGGGAGGTGAGCCGGTCAGGAAGAAAAAGGACTGGCCGGACTGGCCCTACTGGGACCAGGGCGTTGTGGACTCGGTTGTCAAGACGACCAAGAGCCGGATTTGGTGCCGGATTCAGTCTGCGTCGGGGACGGTGCCGACGTTCGAGAAGAAGTTCGCCGAATTGACGGGAGCGAAATTTTGCGTGGCGACCGGCTCGGGGACCCAGGCGCTGCACACCTGCGTCGAGGCGCTCGGAATCGGGCCCGGCGACGAAGTCATCACGTCACCCTATACCGACCCGGGAACGATAGCTTCGATTCTGTCGGCCAGGGCGCTGCCGGTCTTAGCCGACCTGGATACCGAATCGTATCAGCTCGATCCCGCCGACGTGGAACGCAAAACCACTGAGAACACCAGGGCGCTCATGCCGGTGCACATGATGGGCCAGCCGTGCGACATCGGCCGCATCATGGAGATTGCCAAAAAGCACAATCTGAAAGTGATCGAGGACGCCGCCCAGGCGCACTTGGCCGAGTATCGGGGCAAACAGTTAGGCACGATTGGCGACGTGGGGTGTTTCAGCTTCCAGTCGAGCAAGACCATTGCCTGCGGAGAGGGCGGCGCCGTCATCGGCAACGACGAGGAGCTGATGGACAAGTGCTACACGGTGCACAATCACGGCACGTCTCGCCGGGGTCTCACCGAGGTGGCCGGGCCGAAGTACAGGATGAATGAGTTCGAGGCGGCGGTGCTGCTGGGCCAGTGGCCCGGCGTGCTGGAGCGGTTCAAACGCCGCAATGAAAACGCCGCGTATCTGACCGCCGGACTCAAAGATATTCCGGCCATTCGTCCGCAGAAGCTGTACGAAGGGACGGCCAGCGGCTCCTTCTATCTGTACGCGACGTCGTACCTGAAAGAGCACTTCAACGATGTGCCCCGCAGCACCTTCCTCAAGGCCGTCGCCGCCGAGGGCGTCAGTCTGAGTCCCTACATCGCCCAGGGGTTGCATCGCGAGCCCTGGATCGAGCACATCCTGAGCCGGCCGGTCTATACCAAAATGTTCTCCGAGAAGAGGCTGCGAGAGTATCGCGAGCAGGTGGCCTGTCCCAAGTGCGACCAGGTGTGCGAGGAGATGGCCATGATCTGGGCGTCCGGGCCTCTGCTGGGGACCCGGCAGGACATGGACGATGTCATCAACGCGATTGTCAAAGTCTATGAGAACCGGGACAAGCTGCGCTCGGTGTAGTTGGCGCCGGCGGAGCGAATAGGCTCGTAGGATGGGCAACTTGTTTGCCCATGCTGTCCAAGCTACCTCTTTCTGGCTTTTTGCAGCGTTTGCTTTGCAATTTTGATGACGTTCTTGTTTTCCGTCGTTTTGAGTACCTTCTGCAGGGCCTCGGTGACTTGTTGGGGATTCTGTTCGACGATCTTCTGGCTGATGGCTACCGCTGCGAAGCATGCCTCGGCACTGGTGGCCTGGTTATCCACATGCGTCATGGCCATCGCCAGGGCTTCGGGCGAAGGCACGGTCCCCAGCGCGCCCAGCAAAAGCTTCTTGTCTTCGGTGCGGGTAATCAGCTCGGCGACCTGCTTGCACATGGCCAGCTTCTGCTCGGTCGAAAGGCTCTCATCGCGGACGAGGTTGATATAGCCTTGCAGGGCCGCTGTCTTTCGAGAGGGCTCGCTTGAGGTCTTGGCCAGCGCGAGCAGGTCGGGGGCCGCCTCGGCGGTCTTCCACGAGCACAGCGCCCGGACGGCCGCGTCGCTGACTTGCGCATTGGTATCCTTGGTGGCCGCACGTACGGCCGTCAGGGCCTCCTGCCCTCCAACGGCGATCAGAACGCGGAGCAGACAGGCCTTTTGCTCGGGCTTGGCGCGGGCCAGCAGGCTCGTCAGTTTTCCCGCCTGAGACTGTGGGTCGTCGGTCTTTATGCAGACGGCGCTCAAAGCACGTTCGGCGGCGTCCAGGTCCTCGCGCAGTGTCGCTGCCATGAGCACCTCGAGCAGCGCCGGCATGTCCTTGACGCTGCCCAGCTCGCCTATTCTTCTGATCGCAGCCGGGCGGACTTCCGCATCATCGCCTTTTGCGGCTTTCAGCAGAACGGGGATGCTCTTTGTCATTCGGCGGCGCCCGATCAATTCAAGCGCGACCAGCCGCTGATTGCCCTGGCCGCTTTCGAGCATGGCCATGATGGCGGCATCGGCCTCGTCGCCGGAGAGGGCCGCCAGACTATCCTGAGCAGCCTGGCTGATTTTGCTATCGGGATCGCCTAACAATTCCACCAGCGCCGGCACAGCCGAAACGTGGTCGATCTGCGGCAAAGCGCGGATGGCTTCGAGGCGTATGGCTGTCTCGCCTTTTTGGGCCAGGGCAAACAGCGCAGGTAGCGCAGTCGCGTCGCCTCGCTTGCCGAGCGTCCAGATCACGAGGATCTTGTTGTCGGCGGGTAACTTGTTCAACTCGGCGGCGAGCGCCCGGGTGACTTCAGGGCCGGGCATCTCCAGCGCCGTCTGGCAAGCGGCAGAGAACAAAATGTAGTCATCGCTCCGCAAGTTCTCTTGCAGCAGCGCGATTCCGTCAGGGCCGCGCGCCAGGATCGCACCTCGCAACGCACCGCCACGGACCTGATGAGGGCTGTCGAGTTTGCGCAGTTGATCGTAGATGGCGATGGCGTTCTGTTTCTGCCCTTCTGCGGCAGCGGTCTTGGCGCAACGGAGCAGACCTTCGCATACGTTGAGTCTCTGGACTGCCGAGGCGGTTGCCAACTGGCCCTGCAGCGCTGCGGCGGCTTCGGAAGTACCAATGCTGCCCAGTGCCCTCGCCGCCGCCCGGGCTACCTCAGCGTCGGGGTCTTGCAGCATGTTCGCCAATGCGGCGACCGCCTGGGCGTCGCGGCGCACGCCAACGCTGCCGATGACGCCGACCAGAGGCATACCCTTGAGCTCGCCCAACGCCGCGCGCAACGCCTCGTCCACGGCCGGGTCGCGGATCGGCTCCAGCGCATAGCGGGCCATGTGCGAAAGTTTCTCATCACCTAACAGCGCCGCCAGAGGTGCCACGGCGTCTTTGGTTCCGATGATGGCTAATTGACGGCACGCATCGGCCTTTTCCTTTTGGGGGGCGTCCGGGTTCTTGAGTACGGCGATCAGTTTCGGCTCGTCCTGCTGCGACGCGACCGTCTGGGCAAAGGATGCGACGGAGCCGGCAAGCAGTAACGCAACAACCAGAAGGCGCCGCCAATTTGCAATCTCAAATCTCAGATTTCGAATTCTTTTCGCTGACATGGTTTGATTTCCTTTCGGATGGTAATTGGTCCTCAGATAATCCACGGCTCACGCATCGCACGCGAGCGGAACCGGTTGGCTTCGGCGTCGTTGATGAATTCTTCTTTGACCGGGTCAAATTTCAGGTCGCGTTTGAGCCACATACAGACGTTCGCTGCGTGGACGGTCGTCATGGTCCGGTGCATCATCACAGGACCGGACACGGTCTGTCGGCGCGATTTGACGCAATCAAGAAAATCTCGCACGTGGCTCATGGGCCTCTGCGTGCGGGCCTGGTAGTCATAGACGATCTTCCTGAAGTCATCCAGCATGGCCGGAGTGGAGACATCGGGCTTGGAATACCCGTCGGCGGCCGCCACCCAGCCCTCGGTGCCTTCGAACCGCACGCCGCACGAGCCGCGCCAGATTTTCTTATCCATGTCGCGCTCCAGGACCATCTTGATGCCGTTGGCGAACGTTGTGACCATGCCGTCGCCGCTCTCGTTATTGACGTACTTGTATTCGATGGCCGAGGTGTCGGCGGCGCCGATGGCCACCTGGCACTGCGCGAAGGTGTGAGCGCCCCATTCGCCGATGCAACTGGTGTGGAAATCGTAGAAGCCGCTCCAGCCGCCGCGGGTGTAGGCGGGGTTGTAGGGCCGCCAGGGGCAGGGGCCTAACCATGCGTCCCAGTCCACCTCATCATTGGGGGGCAGCGGCTCTGCGGGCAGCCAGTCGTGTCTCATTTCCGCTGCGTCCCAGGGGGCGATGTGGGCGCGAACCGTATGCACCTTGCCGAGCCGGCCCAGGCGGAGCATTTCGTTGCAGAACGTGAAGTTGCCTTCGCTGAGCCGCTGCGTGCCGGTCTGATAGATGCGGCGGTAACGCTTCGCCGTTTCGACGACGCCCTGACCTTCAGCGATGGTCATGCTCGACGGCTTTTCGGAATAGACGTCTTTGCCCGCGCGCATCGCCATGATGGAGGCCAGCGCGTGCCAGCGGTCGCCGGTGGTGACCAGCAGGGCGTCAATGTCCGTGCGCTCGGCCAGAAACTCGGGCGTGTTGCTGTAAAGCTTGAAGTCTGTGTTGCCGTAGTGGGTGTCAACGATTTGCTTGACAGCCTCCCGGCGCTGCTTCTGGGGGTCGCAGTCGGCGACAAATTGCACGTCCGCCTCCGGCAGCATCCAGTTCAGGTCGTGCGAACCTCGGCGACCGATGCCGATGCCGCCCAATATGATGCGTTCGCTGGGAGCGACCCGCCCATCGCGGCCCAGCGCCGTGGCCGGAATGACGTACGGCGCCGCCGCTAAGACAGCCGTGCTCTTGAGGAATGCACGCCGCGTGAGGTTTGCGTTTTTCTTTGACATGAGAAGTCTCCTAATACATCCATTGCTCATTGCCGATTCAAACAAAGCAAAGAATCGCCGAATCGTGCGGATGATTCTACCGGTTTGCAGACGCCGCGCCAACGCAATTCTCAAAAAAGCCACGATCCTACAACCCTACTTACGCTGCTATAACCTGCTAATAAAGAATGCGTTTATCGCCTTCCGCTACCAGCAGGCAAAAGTGACTAAAGTGAGCTAAAGTGAGGCAAAGCCCACGGCAACTCTATGCACTTTCAACCTCCTGGGGCTGCTGGCGGCCTGTAAAGCGCAAAACGCACTTGTGAATGCGTCAAGACATTCGAATGCTGGATGTGATTCTTGATATAAACAATATCGAGTTGAAAAACCGTCAATCTGCCGGTATCATCGAACTTGGAATTCAATCATAATCACACTACAGAAGGGTTATTTCAATGAGACAGCAAAGACAGTTGTTCGCAGCGGTTGCTACGGCGATCGTGGTATGCTCGTCCCTGGCGACGCCGTGCGTGGCCCGGGAAGGAAAGATCGAGCTGGAACGCGATTATTACGTCAAGCCGGTCCCGTTCAACGAGGTTCGGGTCGAGGATGGTTTCTGGACGCCCCGTTTTGAAACCAGCCGCAAGGTGACGATTCCCTATACCTTCTCACAATGCGTAGAGACCCCGCGGATCAGCAACTTCGAGAAGGCCGCGGGTCTGAGGCAGGGAAAACACGAGGGGATCTACTTCGATGATTCGGACGTTTATAAGGTCATGGAAGGGGCCGCTTACAGCCTGCAAGTTTATCCCGATACGATGTTGCGGCTGTACCTCGACCAGCTCATCAGGATCATGGCCGCCACCCAGTGGGAGGATGGATACCTGTACACGTTCTACTCGCTGCCCGAGAAACAGCCCGAAAAACGCTGGACGAACATTCGCACGAATCACGAGCAGTACTGCGCTGGGCACATGTACGAGGCCGCCGCCGCTCACTATCAAGTCACCGGTGACAAATCGTTCTTGAATATCGCGATAAAGAACGCGGACCTCGTCTGCCGCACGTTCGGACCCGGCAAGCGGACCGACCCCTCCGGGCACGAGGAAATCGAAATCGGGCTCTGCAAGCTCTATCGCGCCACAGGTGACAGAAAGTATCTGGAGGAGGCGAAATTCCTCCTGGACCAGCGAGGCCGGCTGGGCAACCGAGGGCCCAAGGGCGATGGAACGCTCTACGGCGCTTACGCCCAGGACCACATCCCCGTCACCGAGCAGACCGAGGCCCTTGGTCATTCGGTGAGGGCCGCCTATCTCTATACCGGCATGGCGGACGTCGCCGCCCTGACCGGGGACATGGAGTACATAAAGGCGATTGACGCGATCTGGCAAGACGTGGTCGGCACCAAGCTCTACGTCACCGGCGGCATCGGCGCCAGCGGCGGTAACGAGGGCTTCAGCGGCAAGTACGAGCTGCCCAACATGACCGCCTACTGCGAAACCTGCGCCTCGATTGCCAACATCCTCTGGAACCATCGCATGTTCCTGATGCACGGCGACGCCAAGTACCTCGATGTCTTGGAGCGCGTGCTGTACAACGCGGCGCTGTCGGGCATCTCGATGAAGGGCGACCGGTTCTTTTATCCCAATCCCTTGGAATCCGCCGGCCGGCACGAAAGAAGCCCCTGGTTTGGCTGTGCGTGCTGCCCCTCGAACGTGGCGCGCTTCGTGCCTTCGGTACCGGGGTACGCCTACGCCTGCAAGGGCGATGACGTCTATGTGAATCTGTTCATCGGCGGCGAGGCGACCATTGAAACCGCCGGCAACGAAGTGACACTGATCCAGCAAACGAAGTATCCGTGGGAGGGGGTCGTGACAATCGCCGTCAGGCCGCAGAAAAGCGAGACGTTCGCGATAAACGTTCGCATCCCAGGCTGGGCACAGAACGAGTGCGTGCCCAGCGACCTCTACAAATTCCTGGATTCACAAGACGCGGCGATTGGATTGAAGGTCAATGGCAGGGGTGTATCGCCCGAGGTGAGCAACGGCTTTGCTCGCATCGAGCGTAAGTGGCAAGAGGGTGACACGATTGAGCTGAATTTGCCGATGCCTGTCCGGCGGATCATCGCCAATGAGAAGGTTGAGGCCGACCGGGGCAGGGTCGCCCTCCAGCGAGGTCCCGTCGTCTTTTGCCTCGAAGCCCCCGACAACGAAGGAAAGGTTCTGAACCTGATAATCCCCGACGACGCAGAGCTCAAGGCCGAATTTCGGCCCGGTTTGCTCAACGGCGTTGTGACAATCACCGGCACTGCGGCCCTGTCCAAACGCACGCAGGACGGCGCGGTAGTCCAGGCCGGAACCAGGCCCTTTACCGCGATTCCGTACTATGCCTGGGCCCATCGAGGCAAGGGCGAGATGACCGTCTGGCCCGCAAGGACCCTCGAAGCCTCGCAGTCAGCTCCCGCTCGCCCGTGATGCGTTCTTCATAGCCTTCGGTCTTGCCACAAAGACACTGAGGATTTTCGATTGTCGATGGTTCGACTTCGCTCACCACAAGTTTGCGATTTTCGATCTTGCCTGTCGGCAGACAGGTTTGAAATCGGCAATCGGCAGTCGCAAATCGAAAATCTATTCGTGACTTTGTGCCTTCGTGGCTAAAGAAGAGTCGGTGCGATACATCGCACCCTACGCGATTTCGCCGCTGTCATTTGGGCCTTCCGTGGAATCGTCTTCCATGTCGCAAGGCGCTTGCCTGATACTGTCAAGGATTTCGAGGATTCTATCCTTGAACTGCGAGGGGGCTTCAACATGTCCCCAGCCTTTAGAGAACTGGTAAACGCCGTCAAAGGCGCCGTCGTAGTAGCTCTTTACCAAATGAGGGATATCACTCTCGGCCAGCTCAGCATCCAACAGCCGTGCTTCAACTTCATTCCTCAAAACCGCTATGCGTTCTATTTTGTCCATATGCAAACTCCCGGCTTGATCAGAAAATTGGTGCGATTCATCGCACCCTACCCGCTGGTCAGGTCGTAGCCTCGCCTAATACTTTCGATCAGGGTTAAGCAGTCTAACCGACTCGGATCGGTGCCCGGCTCGGTCGTAAACATAGACATTGACGTCCACAACGTTAGGCTCCGGGACGGAAACCCACACGGGAGGCAAGTTCTCCATCCAGTATTCTCTCGACATTGCCATATTTGGGTCAATGCCCTCACCTTTCATATAACTGTTCCACCTTTCTTTGTCTGCACGCTGACCAGAATTGCGGACTTGCATGGGTACGATTTTGAGAGGCCCAACATCAGACCACTGAAAGTGGACAAAAACGGGGTATTCCTCGACAAGCACCTGCCTTGTGCCATTGGCGTCAACATAGTACTCATCGATTCCGAAGCCAATAACGTCCATGTCTTCATCATGAAAAAGCAGTCCCAGCGCCTTGACGGGTTGCGCAATGCCGGCCCAGAACAGAATCGGTTCGGGATCGATGTCTTGGTTTTGCCATCGTGATAATGCCAGCTTGGCATGTTCTCTGACACCGGGAATTTTGCCATCAGGGCCTTCTCCTTCACTCAAAGCTTTCAGACCCTCCTCAACCATGCCCGGCCCGGTGCCTGTCAAGTAATAGATGCCGTCACATTTCCCAAAGCAATAGGAACTGCGATAAAGCTGAACGTTCTGGTCATGAGTGACCCATTCGATTTCCATTATGCCAAGCGGCTTGAGGGTGGCGTAGTTCTGGCGTTTTCGATCCTCGCGCACAAGTCGTCTGCGAGAGATACGTTTTATCTCTTCGTTCAAATTTTGTTTGAAAGAAGCCCTGAACTCCATCAAGTTTATCTGCGCAGAAGGTCCGCTTCCGAGATAAACCAGCTCCAAGAGGGCATCTGCGTCTTTTCTGTCATGTGCCTCTTTGTACGCCTCTGCCAGCGCATTGAATGACCTCCTGCCTTCGCCATCATGCCGATTGCATGAACTGCACCCGACAACAGCAACAAAGCAGACAACCCACAATAACCTCGACGAATGTGACATGAGATTGCTCCTAACAAGTGCCCATCGTCGGCTTTCAGAACTTCGGCCCGGGGAGATAGACCTGGCTGGTGGGCCAGGGGGTATCGGACAGTTCCTTGACCATCGCCGGTTCATGGGCCTTGTATTTTTCTCCCGCAGGCGTCACCTCGTCGTAAACGAGGTTGCTCACCAGGACGTAGCCGCTGGATTGATAGATATAAGGCTCGCCGAACAGGACCGCAAAATCGTACCCGCGCGCGATGAGCCAGTCGTCAATGCACGCCACTAAGGCCTTGACGAAGCCCCGGCCACGATAATCAGGATGCACGCAGACCTCCGCCAGGCCGCCGATCCGAAACCGCCGGCCGTCCGCCTCCACGGCCTTTTCATGCACGCCTGCGTGAGCGATAATGCAGCGCTGTGCGTCCCGAATCACCCAGCGATGTGGGTATGGCTCGCAAAAATACCGCTGGTCTTTGAAGACCACATCCTGCGGCTTTGTGAAGCACGTCGTCAGCAGCGTTCTGATTTCCGCATCCAACGACGCATCGACAGATGCATCGGGAAGATATTCGACTTTCATTTGCTCCCTTCTCGTGTTGTGTGAGCCAGGTAGGGTGTGCAAAATTTATTTTGCACACGCAGTATCAACCTTTGCATCGGAGAGCCGCGTGTGCAACAAGTTGCACACCCTACAACTTCGGGTTTTCTTCCTTGTCCGGTTCAGTGTCGTTTTGGGGCTGCGGTTCTTGTTCAGACCCGAAGAGCAGCCCTATCAGCATAAAAGGAACGTTCCAGACGATCATGAACAGCCGGAACGCGCGGCCGGGCAGCGAAACGTCGCGGGACCATATCTGCCGCCACATCTGACCCCAGACGCGGGTCTCCCAGGGGATACTAACAAAGGGAATATACTGAGTGAGCTGCCCTGTGGCTTCGCCGCAATGCGGGCAGTAGTGCGCTAAAGGATCGACCGGGCGGAAACATCGAAGACAAACCGGTGTCCCCTCGCCGGCCTCCTTCGATTCCTCATCTTCAGTTCTGTCTGGTTGCATTCTCACATCCTTTCTCTGACTGCCTGCCACTAAGTCACCAAGACACGACCCGTAAGAGAATAATGAATACGGATAGCCACGAAGGCACAAAGTCACGAAGAAGAATTTGATAATAAAAAAAGCCTTGGTGTCTTTGTGGCAAAGTCTTTCATCAATCTCGGCTGCTGAATTTCGTAATGGGGGTCAATTGCAGCTTTCGGAATTCGACTTCGGAGCCTTCCGCCTGGATGGCGATCTGGCCTTTTGACGCGGTGCAGTCGTAGCCGTGATTGACAAGATCGCCGTTGACCCAAACCATGACCTCGTTGTTGAGACATTCGATAACCATCGTATTCCATTCGCCCACGGGCTTCTCGGAGCCGTCGGTCAGATTGAGGATGCGGCGGGCCTTGCCTTCCGTCACGCCCCATTTCTCCTTGGGTCCGCGCCGTTTCTCCATATCAGGCACAGTGATATCCTCGACGATGCACCAAAAGTCGCCCGCGTTCTGGTGGTTCATTTGGACTTCAATCGACTTGGGAAACATCTTGTAAAGGGCGCGCGGGGTTGAGGCGTGGATGAGGACGCCGCAGTTGCCGGGCTTGCCGGCGAAACGGTATTGGGCCTCGAGCCGGTAGTTCTGATGGACCGCGTCGGTGATGAGGTGCCCGTTGGGCGTGCCCAGGCTCACGAGCAAGCCATCACGAACGATGAAGGGGCTTTTGACGCTCGGGTCGTTGTCCATCTTGGGCACATCGACGTGCCAGCCGGTCAGGTCCTTGCCGTTAAAGAGACTCTCGGAGCGTTTGCCCGACAGAGTCGCACAGGACAAAGTAGCCGCTGCGGCGACAGATATGATAATGAGCTTTTTCATAATGTCGTGCCTTTCTGTGTTAGTGAGTCATTCGTTGCCAATTCCCACTTTCAAGATACAACCGTTGATTGTTTGGATCATACCACAGGCCCGGCCACCGTTACTATCGCAGTTTCCTTCCTGCGGTTCTTAGCTACGACAATGCGAGTATACGACCCGGCGAAGGGGTTTTCAACTGGGAAATGGGCAAAATGGAGCGTTTCGAGCCGTAGAAGCTGATCCCAGCCTGCGGAGTCCTCCCGCCGGCAATGAACTTATCTGCTCCGTTACGGTATTAGCTATCAGGACCGACGCACATAATCGTTCTTGAGTAGGTGAAAAATGACTGAAATCGATTACCGATTGAAAATCGAAAATCGGAAATCGCAGATCGAAAATCCGTGGCGCAATATAGATACCGCCTCGCGCAAGGGCCACTTTCGCCATTGCGTCTTGTGTCTTTTGGGGTTGGTCAGTGGCGTTTTTGCCGATGAGCTTCGGGTTGATTACGCTCCAATTGGCGTCGCCTCCGAAGAGCCGAGGTGGAGCGAGCGGGAAATCATCGTCAAATTCAAGCCAGGCGTTTCTCAAGGAGACGAAGCTGCGGTTGTCCAACTGTACGGCTGCTCGGTCGTCGGGAGCTGCTCGGTCGCCAAGCTCCGGCTGATTGAGGTTCCCGAACCCATGACGGCCGAAGGAATGGTGAGTGTCTTTGCGAATGAGCCGCTCGTCGAATACGCCGAGCTGAACCACTACGCCAGACTGAGCCTCGTCCCGGACGATACCTTCTACCAGTACCAATGGAATTTGAACGACCCGATATCAGGCGGGATCGGCGTCGAAGCGGGCTGGGACATCCAGACGGGCGATCCGAACGTCATCGTGGCGGTCCTGGACACGGGCGTCGCCTATGAAGACATCGGGCGTTTCAAGCAGGCTCCGGACCTCGCGGGAACGCTGTTTGTGCCCGGCTACGATTTTGTCAATGATGACGCTCATCCGAACGACGATCACGGGCACGGCACGCACGTGGCCGGGACGATCGCGCAGAACACCAATAACGGCGTAGGGGTCGCAGGTGTGGCTTTCGGTTGTTCGATCATGCCCGTGAAAGTCGTAAGCGGCAAGGGACGAGGAAGCTATTTTGACATAGTGGACGGCATGTATTTCGCCGTGAACCATGGGGCGAGGGTGATCAACCTGAGCCTGGGCGGCGACCAAGATTCGATCACGCTGAAGAACGCGGTGGCATACGCTTATGTGACAGGCGTGACGGTCGTGTGCGCGGCGGGGAACGAATTTCTCGAAGGCGGTCCCCCCAGTTACCCGGCGGCGTATGATGACTATTGCATTGCCGTCGGGGCGACCCGCTACGATGAAACCAGGGCCTACTACTCCAACGTGGGAAGCTACATCGATCTGGTCGCGCCGGGAGGGGACCTGCTGGTCGATCAAAACGGCGACGGGTACGGCGACGGTATCGTCCAGCAAACGTTCAGTCTGGATCCGAGGGAATTTGCATATTGGTTCTTCCAGGGGACTTCCATGGCGGCGCCTCACGTTAGCGGGGCGGCGGCTCTGCTTATCTCCAACGGCGTGACAGAACCCGCCAGGATCAGGCAAGCCCTCGAAAGCACGGCCAAGGACCTCGGGCCGGCCGGCTGGGACGAGCAGTACGGATGGGGGTTGATCGATATTGGGGCGGCCCTGCGCTACCGGGTGGCCGGCGATGCGAGCGGCGATCTGTCCGTCAACCTGGCTGACTTTACTCTCATGGCCGACCGGTGGTTACGAGGCGTGGCTCGCTTGCACCCCGTGGACTTCAATGGTGACGGTATCGTGAACTTCGTGGATTTTGCGATTCTGGCGCGAGGTTGGTCGCCGTAAAGTTCGCTGCACGTTGCTTCCTGCTACCTATAGCCGGCGATGATCTCAACCCTCCGGCCGTGACAAATGGAACAAGATGGAAACCAGCGGCCCGGCCGGTTATCATACGGACGCAAAAAGCCCAATAAGACGGACAGGTAAGGGCTATCGTGAAATTATCGGGTACGTCGATGGATAACAAACAACTGCTGTATGACATAAATGAGTTGAACGACCTCTTCCGAGAGAGCGCCAGCATTCAGACGCTTCTCGACAAAACCGTGGCGATGGTTGCCTCCCACACGGAGTCGGACGTCTGCTCGGTCTATCTGTACAATAGCGAGAATCGCGAGCTGGTCCTCAGTGCGACGCGGGGCCTGAACCCGGATTCCGTCGGCAAAGTCAGGCTCAAGCTCGGCCAGGGGCTTACGGGTCTGGCATTGAAAGAGCTGCGTGCCGTTTGCGAAAAGGATGCCGTTCACAGTCCGAATTTCAGATTCTTCCCCGGCATCTATGAAGAACGGTACGCCTGTTTCCTGGCCGTGCCCATCATTCGGGGAATCTCTAAGATCGGCGTCCTGGTCCTTCAACGCAAAGAGGGCAGATACTTCGACGACTCGGATATTGCGGCCCTGGAGGCGGCGGCGTCGCAGCTCGCCAATATCATTGAAAACGCCCGCTTCCTGATGGCGATGCACGAGCCGCACGGGCAGCAGGATTCCGCCACCGCCGTCCTGCCGGAGGGACTCAAAGTGGTAAGGGGCAAAGTGGCGTCGGAAGGTTTCGCCTACGGCCTTGCCACTGTCACCGACAAAAAGAAAAGCCTCGCATTACTTCTGCACAGGGAATATGAGCACGTTTATTCTGTGGATGATTTCCACCAGGCTATTGCCAAGACGGCGGATCAGCTTGAAGAGCTTCAGGGGCAGGTCGGGCAGAAACTCTCAGATGCCGCGTCGCTGATCTTTGCGGCGCACCTGGTGATTCTCAAAGACAGGCACTTCGTGGGAGGCGTGGTCAAACTGATAGAAGACGGGGTCAATCCGCCGCTGGCCGTCCTGCACGTGGCCCGGGAGTACATGGAAAGCTTTGCCACCAGCGGCAATGCCTACATGCAGGAAAAGACGCACGACATCGAGGACCTCATTGTCCGGCTGATGAGCAATCTTCTCAGCGAGGTGGACGAGCTGGCCAAGCTGAAACATCGGATTGTCATCACTCGCGAGCTTTTCCCCTCCGATCTGCTCATCCTGTCTTCGGAAGAGGCATCCGGCATCGTTCTGGTGGGAGGGACCGTGACGTCGCACCTGTCCATACTGGCCCGGTCCCTGCGCATCCCGATGATCGTCAGTGACACGTTCGAGCTGCTCGATCTTCCGGACAATACGCCCGTCCTGATCGACGCCGAAGTCGGCAACGTGTACGTCGATCCGTCCGACGAGGTCCTGGGGCAGTTTGAATCGCAGCAGAAAGCCAGGCGCACGCTGGCCGAGCGGAAACAGGCGGTCAAGCCCATCACGACGACGCGGGATGGTACGCGCGTCAGTCTTTTCGCGAACATCAACCTTCTGGCCGACCTGAAGGTGGCGTGCGAGATGCACTGTGAGGGCGTCGGGCTGTACCGCACGGAATTTCCGTTTATGATCAGAAGCAACTTTCCGAGCGAGGCCGAGCAGTTCACGATTTACAGCAGGCTTGCCGAGCTGATGCCGGGCAGGCCCCTGACGTTTCGTACGCTCGATATCGGGGGCGACAAGACGTTGTCCTACTACCACGACATCAAGGAGCAAAACCCGGCTCTCGGCCTGCGGTCGATCCGTTTTTCACTTCAGAACAAACCGGTGTTCGCCGAGCAGATTCGAGCGATGCTGCGCGCCGGCGCGGGGACGGATTTGCGGATCATGTTTCCGATGATTTCGTCCATCGATGAATTCTCCCAGGCTCGCGAGATTGTTTCTGAATGTCTGAATGAGCTCGATAAGCGCCGCGTCGAGCACAACCGCAAACCCAAGCTCGGGATCATGGTCGAGCTGCCCTGCATCGTGGACCTGATTGACGATTTCGCGGCCGAGGCGGAGTTCTTCTCGATAGGGACCAATGACTTTATCCAGTTCATGCTGGGTGTCGATAGGACCAACGAAAACGTCGCCGGCTCTTACCTGCCCTATCATCCGTCGGTCTTGCGTGCGCTGAACAAGGTGGTCGGCTCGGCCACTCGTGCCGGCCGGGATATCTCGGTCTGCGGCGATATGGCGCACCAGGAGCCGTATCTGCCTTTTCTGCTGGGGATAGGGGTGCGGGTTTTGAGCATGGATCCGGGCTATCTGCCTCGCGTCCAGGACGCCATCGCCGACATCGATATCGGCGAGGCCCAGGCATTGGCTGAAAGAATGCTCTCTCAAAGCAAACTGGCCAGCCTGGCGCAAGCCCTGAATCTCGTGACTGGTAAATAGTTCGTAGTGTGCCCGTAATGGCTTGGCCATCCCTTACGGGAGGGCATATCCAAACGAACGCCTTACTCCCTAAGGGACGCCTTACGGTGGGCGTCACTACAAGCGCCACCAGTCACCAGTCGCCATTCAGCATTCCCATCTGACCGGTAGCTTCTCGTTGCCACAGCCGCTTCCCTCCGTTATAGTAGGCGAGCGTAAGTCTATGCTTGTTTTGCCGGCTATACTTTGATGGGAGAAGCTATGAAACCGTCTCACTTATCTCGTCGTACGTTTATGAAATCTGTTGGTTTGGCTGCGGCGACGGCCCTCGTGCCCATCAAGCTGTGGGGCGCCGATGCGAAACCTGCGAACGTGGTGATTATCTATGCCGACGATCTCGGCTACGGCGACGTCAGTTGTTACGGCGCGACCAAAATCAAAACACCCAACATCGACAGAATTGCAGCCGAGGGTGTGCGGTTCAGCAATGCCCATTCGCCATCGGCGACGTGTACGCCTTCGCGTTACGCCATGCTGACGGGTGAATACGCCTGGCGCCAGAAAGGAACCGGCATTGCCGCGGGTGACGCTCGCATGATCATCGAACCCGGTCGGACCACGCTGCCCCTGGTTATGCAAAGGGCTGGCTACAGCACCGCAGTGGTCGGCAAGTGGCACCTCGGGCTGGGCGCACCCGGCGGCGAGCTCAACTGGAACGGCGAAATTCACCCTGGTCCGCTCGATATCGGCTTCGACTATTGCTTTCTTATCCCCGCCACGGGCGACCGCGTGCCGTGCGTGTTCGTGGAGAATCGCCGGGTCGTCGGGCTGGATCCGAAGGACCCCATCCAGGTCAGCTTCGCCAAGCCCATTGGCGACGAACCGACGGGCAAAGACCATCCCGAGCTGCTCAAGATGCACCCCAGCCACGGGCATGACCAGACGATCATCAACGGCATCAGCCGGATCGGCTACATGGCCGGCGGAAAAACGGCGCGCTGGGTGGATGAGGAAATAGCCGACACCATCACCGGCAGGGCCAAAGACTTCATCGAGAAGAACAAGGACAAGCCGTTCTTTCTCTACTTCTCGACCCACGATATCCATGTGCCGCGCGTGCCTCATCCGCGGTTCGCCGGCAAGAGCGGTCTCGGCCCACGGGGTGATGTGATCTTGCAGCTTGACTTCTGTGTCGGCGAAATCCTCGCGACCCTGGAGCGTTTGAACCTTGCCGAGAATACCCTGGTCATCTTCACGAGTGACAACGGTCCCGTCGTCGATGACGGCTACAAAGACCAGGCGGTGGAGAAGCTCAGCGGGCACAAGCCGTCCGGTCCCCTGCGGGGCGGAAAGTACAGCGCGTTCGATGCCGGGACGCGCGTGGCGTTCATTGTACGCTGGCCCGCGCGGGTGAAAAAGGGGCTGTCCGATGCACTTGTCTGTCAGATTGATTTCATGGCGTCGCTGGCGGTCCTGACCGGCCAGAAGCTTGCCCGTGACGACGCTCCTGATAGTTTCGACGTTCTTTCGGCGCTGCTCGCAGAATCGTCCGCCGGCCGCGACCACCTCGTGGAGCACGCGAATGTACTTTCCCTGATCAAGGGACATTGGAAGTACATCGAGCCGAGCAAGGGGCAAAGGATAAACAAGAGCACCAACACCGAGCTTGGCAACGACCCCGAGCCGCAGCTCTATGACCTGAAAACCGACCTGGGCGAAAAACACAACGTTGCCGCCGAGCATCCGGATGTTGTCAAGGAGATGGCGGCCCTGCTTCAAAAGATCCGCAAAGACGGCCGAACGAGGCCTGCGCGATAGGGCGTAGGGTGTGCAACTTGTGCCTTAGGTACTTGTTGCACACGCGGATTCCACCCCGCGCGGCCGGACCCTCGAAAAGGGGCGCTATTGGACGCAGGTTCATATATCCGGCGGCGAAACGCCGTTTTTCGGCAGAAAATGCGGCTTTCTCGCGGATTTCAGCCACGAGAAAAAATTTCACAAATTTTCATTTTCTTGTTGCAACACCTACAAGTGTCGGATATTTTATCATTGTTACAACGACAAATGTAGGAGTACATGATCATGGCAAAGAAGAAGCTCAGAGCGATGAGCCCCACCGAGACCGAAATCCTCAGGTTGGTCTGGCAGCTCAAGGAAGCGACGGTGCAGGATATCCGGGCGCAACTGCCTGCCGAGAGGACGCTGGCCTACAACACGGTTCAGACGCTGCTGTGCCGTCTCGAACAAAAAGGCTACCTGAAACACTGTGACAAGGGCAGGGCGCATCTTTTCTCGCCCCGGGCCGAGCAGGAGGAAGTGATCAAGACGACCGTTCGGGATTTTCTGGGCAGGCTCTTCGGCGGAGACCCGAAGCCTCTGGTTCAGTTCCTCGCCGAGGACGGCAAGATCGATGAAGAGGATATCAAGAGGCTCAGGCAGTTGATAGACAAGAGAAAAAACAAATAGTCAGATATGTTCGCGGAGGTTTTGACTATGGAACCGTGGTTGATCCGAATTACAGATTATCTGCTCGCCCAGAGCTGGCAGATAGTCGTCCTGACCATAGTAGTGGCGCTCGCAACATTTGGGCTGCGGAACCGAAGCGCTCACGTTCGCTATCTTCTGTGGCTGATTGTTCTGGCCAAGGCCCTGGTGCCTCCTTTGTACTCGATACCGGTGGCGGTCTTGCCTCAGCAAGAGCCGCGTGCATACGTTTCTGCGCCGCCGATTGCCGAGAGTGTGGCTACCGAGCATAGAGTACCCGAAGCCGCAGTGACCGAATCGCCCCGACCGGCTGCCGTTCAATCGCAAGCAGCGTTATCACCCGCAGTCTCAAGAAGGCTGGCTATGTACGACACTCGTGCATGGTTGGCCATTGGCTGGCTTGCGGGGGCGGCTGCTCTGTTGTCCTATTATTTGCTCAATACGCTGCGCACCCAGATATGGCTGCAGAGGTGGCGCAAGGCACTGCCGAGCGAATCGGCGCGCAACATCGAGAGCTTCTTCGCATCGCACGGCGTCAGGCACATGCCTCGTGTATGGCTGCTGGAGCGAATCAACCAGCCCTTTGTCTGGGGCCTGGTGTGCGGCAGCATCTACCTGCCCGCAAGGCTGTTGGACGGCAGGCACGCCAAGTTTCAGGCGAGCCTTTTGGGGCACGAGCTCAGCCACGTCATTCGTCTTGACGCGATGATCAATTCGTTGCAGGTCCTTGCCCAGACGGTTTTCTGGTTTCATCCATTTGTCTGGTGGGCCAATGCGAAAATACGCGCTGAACGCGAGAAGTGCTGCGACGAGATGACGATTGCCCGTTTGAATGCACCGCCCGAAGAGTACAGCGAAGCCATCGTAGAGGCTCTCGCGGCTAAGTACAAACAAGCCCGGCCCGTCCCATCGTTGGCCGTAGCCGGTCAAGTCAAAAACATTGAAGAAAGGATAAAAACCATGTTGAAACCAGGAAAGAGATTCCATAAGCGCCCGAGTTTGGTGGCCGCCACAGTCGCCTTGCTCATCGCCCTCGTGACCATCCCGACCGCGCTTGTCCTGACGGCCAGAGCCGCAAGCATGCCGCCAGCCGACAGTGCGGGTGCCGACCTCATCTTCGATAATCCCACGAATCTCGGGCCCTCGGTCAACAGTCCGGATGAGGATTATGAAACCAGCATTTCCGCCGACGAACTGGAACTCTACTTCAACTCCCTCCGGCCGGGTGGTCTGGGTCAATCCGACCTCTGGGTGGCGACGAGAAAGACGAAAGCCGATCCCTGGGGTAAGGCCGTGAATCTTGGTCCCACCGTCAACGGTCCGGCGGGTGATAAATCACCCTGCATCTCTGCCGACAGCTTGTCGCTCTACTTCAGTTCGGACCGGCCCGGAGGGTGTGGCGCCCATGATCTGTGGGTGACCACGCGGAAGACCAAAAGTGCACCTTGGGGCGAGCCGGTCAATCTCGGCCCCACGGTCAACAGCCCGGCGGATGAGCTTGCCCCCAGCATTTCGACCGACGGCCTGGAACTCTACTTTTCCGGCCACTCGGCCTTCCCGGAAGCAGCGCGACCAGGAGGTTCGGGTGAAAGCGACCTCTGGGTGACAACGAGGAAGACAACCCATGACCCCTGGGGGACACCGGTCAATCTCGGTCCCACGGTCAACAGTCCTTTCGCCGACGCCTCGCCCTCCATATCAGGGGATGGTTTGTCGCTCTACTTTAACTCCGACCGGCCTGGAGGATCTGGTGGGGACACCGTCGTTGCCATCTGGGTGACCCGGCGGAAAAGCACCAGCGCGCCCTGGGGTGCAGCGGTGAACCTTGGCCCAGCCGTCAACGCGTACTGGGAAGTTAACCCGGAAATTTCCAGAGATGGCTCTACCCTCTACTTCTCGTCGCGCAGACCGGGCGGACTCGGTGGGTCGGATACCTGGCAGGCGACCCTGGGAAGGAGCACGCCGGAAAGCGAGGCAGCCCAGTTGGCCGCCTCCTTGCTCGGGGCTGTCAAGGTTGGGGACATCGAGCAGGTCAAATTGCTCCTGTCAAGAGGGGCTGAGATCAACGCGACAGACAGCCTGGGCCGGACAGCTCTACACGGGGCGGTCGCCAACGGCCGCAAAGACATAGTCCAACTGCTCCTAGCGCAAGGCGCGAACGTCGACGCCACCGACGCGTCGGGCCAGACCCCTCTGCATTGGGCCTCTGCAAGGCCTGCCTGGGCGGACTCCGCATTACTCCTCGCCAAAGGAGCCAAGGTCAACGCCAGAGACAACCGCGGCAACACGCCATTACACTGTGCGGCTGGCAGTACGTACTCCGTCGGCGCGGACTTCCTGGAATTCCTCCTGGCCCAGGGGGCCGATGTCAACGCACGGAACGAGCAGGGCCAAACACCCCTCCACCTTGTGTCCCTGACGAGAAGACAACACAAACAACGCGAACTGCGAGGCGGGGCCCTCCTGGCCCACGGCGCCCAAGTCGATGCCACGGACAAGACGGGGCGCACACCCCTCCACGTCGCTGCCCAGAATGGTCAGGCAATGGCGGTCGAGCTCCTTTTGGCTAAAGGCGCCGTCGATAGGAGGGCGAACGATGGCCTCCTGGCGCTTCATCGTGCGCTCCTGGGTGGGCACAAGGATGTCGTGACTGCACTCCTGAGCCAATCAGACGGCAAACAACCGGACGTCAACGCCACGCGCCCGGGCGGCGAGACGGCCCTCCACGATGCCGCCAAGGCCGGATACAACGAGATCGCCGAGCTTCTGATTGCCAAAGGCGCTGATGTGAATGCCAAGAATGCTCATGGCGAGACACCCGAGCAACTGGCGCTGGCGCGAGACCCCCCAGGCACGGTGCGACTGCTTCGGGCCAAAGGAGCTGAAGCCTGCACGATCCAACTGACAGCCTACCTGGGCGACTTGGCCGAAGTGAAAGGTTATACTGAGAAAGGCACCCCTGTTGACGCGCAGGACGGATCCGGGCTCACGGCCTTACACGCAGCGGCGGCCGGAGGACAGAAAGAGGTCACCGAGTTCCTGATTGCCACCGGCGCGGCTGTCAATGCCGCCTCCGGGAAAGAAGGCCTGGGGACACCCTTGCACTACGCCGCTCATGGAGGTTCCCTTGAAGTGGCCGAGCTGCTCCTTCTCAAAGGCGCTTCCGTCGGCGCCCAGAACAACCGGGGAGAAACCCCTCTGCACTTGGCGGCCCAAATGGGCCACACGGACCTGTGTCGACTGCTCATTGCCGCCAAGGGCGATGTGAACCTCAGAACGCAGAACGGCTGGACCCCCCTGCATTATGCAGCCGACAGCGGCCAAAAGGCCGCCGCCGCCCTTCTCCTGGAGAAAGGCGCCGACATGGACGCAAAGGATAGGCGCGCGACGACACCCTTGGAAGTGGCCGCTTCGGAATTGGAAACAGGCGACGGGGCCTCTGACGCCACGAAGATGGACGCAGCCGCCACGCAGAGATATAGAGATGTGATGAAATTTCTCATTGACGAGGGAGCCGACGTCTCCTCCGCCGATCTGCTGTATCATGTGGTTTGGCGGGGCGAAAAGGAGATAACAGAGGCTCTCATCAAAAAGGGTGCCAATGTCAACACTGTATCAAGATCCTGGGGTGGCTATCCGGTCCCGCTCTACGCATCCTGGAGCGGTAATCCGGCGGTCCTCGAACTCCTTTTGGCGCACGGGGCCAATCCCAACGCCGATGATGGAGGCTGGTCCCTCCTGCACTACGAGATCTGGGCTGATGACGCTAGGATGGCAGGGGTGCTTCTCGACAAGGGGGCCAATCCCAACTACACCGTATTTCCAGGGTGCCAATCGCCTCTGCAGCTAGCGGCGCAACTGGGCCGCCAAGCCCAGGTGGAGCTTCTGATCGCCCGCGGGGCCGATCCAAACCTGAAGGACTATGATGGACGAACCCCGTTGTCGTTGGCGAAGGAGAAAGGGTACGGCGAGATTGTGGAATTCCTGCGGCAGCACGGGGCCAAGGAGTAGGCGACTGGGCTGCAATACGTACCCCATGAGAAGACCGTTTACGGTATCAGAAATCTTGAAAGGAGAACCCATGAAACGTTCAATGCTACAAACCTGCATCCTGGGGATTTGTGTCCTGCAAGGATTGCTCGGATTCACCGCCGTCGGCCACGCCGATCCATGGATTACGGTCAGCCAGGACCCCTTGGACGGCGCCGATTACGACACAATCACCGGGGCCGTGGCGGACGCCGCCGCAATCCTCGCGACCCAGCCTCAACACGTCGTCATCGAGGTCCTGGACGAGGGCCCCTACTACGAATCCGTTTCCATCACGGATATCCCCACCTCCTCGACGGCGACCTTGACCTTAGAGAGCGCGGCGGATGGGGGAACCACGATTCACACGCCCATAGAATTCGTCCGGGCTGACCCCGGGACGCGGCCGCTGTCTATTACGAGAACGGACTTCGTGACCGTCCAAGGCTTCATCTTCATGAAGGATGTCGAAGGTACGCTCAACGGCATCACGACCTTGGTCAAGTTCGACACCTATGCCCCCGCCGCCAGCCAGATCACCTTTGACAACTGCGTTTGGGATGGGCAGGGCCTGAGCTACACGGGGGGAGGCATCCTCCACAGCAAGTACTCTCATTGCAATATCACCGTCACGAACTCGACGTTTCAGAACATAATCCGTGCCACTAATTGGGCTACGGTCTATCTTGGGCCGCGTTCCCTCCCCATGGCGACTACACCCACGTTCACGTTCTGCAACAACCGGGTGATCGACAACACCGATGCTATAGTCCAGCTCGAAGGCGACGCGACCAATGGGTACTATCACAACCTCATCATCGAGGAAAACGTGTTCACCGGCAACGAAGGGGATTTCGATCTGCTCTTCATCCGCAATCAGAGAGCGGACAAAGATATTAGCAACAACTCGTTTTCCGGAAACACGCTTTCGGGGATTCACGGAGACGTCTTTTCGGGGATGACTCTTGCCTTGATCAATTCGGGCAATGCCACGGTTGCCGGCAATACGTTCATCCAGAATGGCGCCATGGCCGAGGTGTTCGTGCAGGAGTCCTCTTCTGGCACGACCGTGCTGACTGGGAACACCATTGCCGCTTCAGAGGGCCAGCACTTCGGCGTGTGGGCGGCCTTGAGTGGCACTGCAGCGCTGCAATCCAGCGGAAACACGTTCTATAGCAACTACACCAAGAATCGCACGTGGAACGAACCGACGAAAGACTATGTGGCCTATTGGGCAACGGGCAAGGGACAGAAGCTAACGCTCAGTCAGTGGAACGCCAAGACCCCCGACGATAGCGCCGATTCCTTCGGCAAGTTGCCTGTGCCGTCGATGCCTTAGTTTCAGGTGGCCGGTGTCAGCCGTAGGTGACGCACAGTCAGATCCAAATAGGCCCTGCCCGTGCCGCTACCAGTAAGACGACAAGAACCCTCTTGGTGTGCTGGATGACGCTGGCAGGTCCAGCGTTTCATGGGGCCGAGGCGCCGCCAACGCTCAGGCGCGTCTGGACCGTCTTGGGATTATGAGGGACGAACCCCGTTGTCGTTGGCGAAGGAGAAAGGGTACGGCGAGATTGTGGAATTCCTGCGGCAGCACGGGGCGAAGGAATAGAGGTCAGAATGCAGAATTTAGAATTTAGAATGTGGAATTTGGGACATCGCTTCTGCATTCTTTATTCTCAATTCTCAATTCGACCTGTTTTGGCGTAGTGGTATAGAAGGCCCCAGGCTTTGGCGGCGATTTTCTTGTTTGAGGCGAGCAGGTCGCGGATGCCCTCGACGTCCAACAATAGTACCTCGATGTCTTCGGTATCGTCGAGCCACTTGTTTGATACCTGTCCCTTTGCTTCGACCAGCACCATGTGGCACGATTCGTCGGTCAGGCCGGCGGAGGAAAACACCGGCGCACTGACGTGCCTGATTTTCACAAGGTCCAGGCCGGTCTCTTCCTTCAACTCTCGCGCGACGGTCTGCTCCAAGTCTTCGCCATCGTCGATCAGGCCGGCGGGAAAACCATATTCATAGTCCCAGAGCGGAACGCGGAACTCCTTCGTCTCGATTGTGGGAACGATGACAACGGCGTCCGCTTTAGCAGCGTCTTCGATGGGCCTGTCTTTGCGGGAGCACATCACCCATGATCGTTCAGCCTGTCCCTTGCGTCTGACTCGCACTTCAAATAGATTCGCCCAGTCGCAGTCTGTGAGCTTGTCGAGCCTGTAAGAATCGTCCATATATATTCTCCGAAACGTACACCTTCGTCTCCAGTCAAGATACCATGCTGCGGCAAGTACGTTCAAGCATGTTCCGCCTGGAATGGCGTCGTTGATTCTGGTATGCTAAGAACGAAAATCACGGCCGCGTGGGTGGAACGGTAATCTCAGGTTGATGGAGGTGTTCGTTGATCGGTGAAGTTCACAAAGTCACTTGGCGAAATGTTAGGGTATGCTTATACTTGGGGATAGCGTTGCTCGCCGCACTGGGTGAGGCGGTTTTGGGTGAGAACTGGCCTGCCTGGAGAGGTCCGCGAGGCGACGGGAGCAGCCTGGAGAAAGATGTTCCCGTCACATGGAGCGCGACGCAGAACATTGTCTGGAGAGCTCCTCTGCCGGGCAAGGGACACGCATCGCCGGTGGTCTGGGGTGACCGCATATTCGTCGTCACGGCGCTGCAGGAGCAGCGGCTGCTGTTGTGCCTGGACCGCTCGAATGGAAACGCGCTCTGGCAGCGCGTGGTCCTTGAGGCGCCGCTTGAAAAAATCAATCGGCTGAACAGCTACGCCTCCTCGACGCCGGCCACCGACGGCGAGAAGGTCTATGTCAGCTTTCTCGACCGCGACAAGATGTTCATTGCGGCTTACGATTTCGAGGGCAACGAGGTCTGGGCGGTCCGGCCGGGCCTGTTTTCGAGCATGCACGGCTACTGCTCCAGCCCCACCCTCTGGAAGGACAAGATCATCGTCAACGGGGACCACGATGGGCCCGCCTATATCATTGCCCTGGAGCGGGCGACCGGCAAGACCATCTGGAAAGCGCCTCGCCCCAACCTGACGCGGAGCTACTGCACGCCCATCATCAGGCAAATTGGGGGGAGAAACCAACTGGTGCTTTCCGGCAATAAGTGCGTGGCCGGCTACGACCCGGATACCGGCGTGCAGCATTGGATCGTGGATGGCCCCACCGAGCAGTTCGTCGCATCGCTGGTCTATAACGGTGAGCTGCTGTTTATGACCGCCGGTTTCCCGGACCACTTCATACAGGCGATCCGGCCGGATGGTTTGGGTAACGTGACCTCGACGCACGTCGCCTGGCAGACGGACAAGGATTGTTCCTACGTCCCCAGCCCGATTGTGGTCGGGCCTTACTTCCTTGTCGTATCGGACACCGGCGTGGCCACGTGCTTCGAGGCTGCGACGGGACAGGTCATCTGGCGGCAGCGTCTCGAACCGCATTACAGTGCCTCGCTGGTGACGGCCAACGGGTTGGTCTATTTCCTCTCGGACAAAGGCGTCATGACTATTATCAAACCGGGGCCGCAATTGGAGATCATCGCCCGCAACGAAATCGGTGAAGACATGCGAGCCTCCCCCACAATCAGTGGCGGCCGGATATTCCTGCGAGGACTCCAGCACCTATACTGCATCGGCAACTGATAGCAGGTCATGTCGGGTGGGCTGAAGCCCACTGATCAAATCCCATGACATTTTTGAAGATGTGGCAAAGCCCTCCCTATGCTGCTAAGTTGCTGCGCAAGCTTGTGAAAGATAACTCTCAGAATATTTCTTTAATCCAGAAATCCCAAGTCTTAGTGTTCTACAAGGTCGTCCCATGGGACGATTGGGATACGTCGTGGCAATCTGAGACGCGGTGCCACTTCCTCAACAAAGTCTTTGTAGTATTTTGTGTCTCCAATAGCCTTCGGTAGAACGACCATCGCTAAATCGTCGATCTCAAAGTTGTATTGCTTCGTTGATCGCCACTCTCGTTCACAGTAGACAGTGCTAAACTCGTTTTGTTCGAACGACTTGACGAAAGCCACAAGGTTCTGAAGACTCTCCGACGCCCTGGAAATAGCATTTTCGAGAGAATCAACCTCGGATTCAATATCAGAAATTGCACCGAGCGTGTCAATTTCTAAGTTATCATACACGTTTTCTGTATCAGAGATTTCCATTTCTATCGTACTGATGGCGTTGTATATCGTCTCAAAATCAGCAATCTTGAAAGATGAGAAGCCTCTGTAGATAGAACGAACAATAGGGGTATCTTGGAGAGTGTAGAACACTGGATTGAAACCTGCACGGATAACAGCATCGCGATGAAAACCAAGAGCGAACTTCCCGTATCTGTATGCATGGTAACGAAGATGAGGAGCAGGGATGTCGGAAAGACAGCAGATTGAGGATGATTCGATATCAATCGGTGCGTATTCTTGGGCTTCTCTCTTTTTAGTTAAAGGATTGAGCCTTGGGCGTTTTGGAATAATCGCCCTTACCACCTCCTTGTATGTACCGAGGTGTATCGCTTTTGATCGTAGGATAGACTTGAGATTCTCGTATGCCTTGCTGGCTGGTTTTGGCGTGGTATTTTGCTTTTTGGTTTTCGAGTTCCACTCGGGTCCTCCTGTGAAATGCCAGAGAATCTTGGAAACAGTACCTGGAGATAGTTCATGCTTGACAGCCATTAATCTTCCCTGTTGTATGCAACTGATTCAGGTCAACCTCATAAACATCAAGCTCATCTGATGAACTTTGGCCTTGCGTAAAAATCGTTCATGTATTCTCCCCATTCATTATTAACGGCATTCGCGGCGGCGCTGACAAGGGGAATTTTGAGAAATTCTGGCGAGGAATGACGACGTTATGGTACTCCGGCAGAAGGTCTTTGCGATTCTCCCCCCCAAAAGAAGATTTTTTGCCCCGAAACTTGGTGTCGCAAGCATTTGCATGGGATCAATATCTGCCGAGTTGGGTTGCTAACGCCGTCAGGCGTTTGAGTCTTTCGGGTTTGACGTGGGGGGCGACGCTGCACGCTGAAGAGAGGATGTATCCGCTGCCTGGCTTGCCGATTCGGATTCTCTCTTCTACAGCATGCTCGAAAGTCTGGTCGTCGGCGTTCAGCATTTCGTTCACGGCGTCGAGATTCCCCTTGAAGAAGAAACGCTGGCCGTACCTTGACTTTGCCTCGTCCAGGTGCACGGTGCCGAGCGGCGGAGGGTCCAGCGTGTCGATCCCGTCCACGGCGGTTTTGCTCATCAGGTCCAGCCGGTCGCCGATGGCGCCACAGGTGTGGACGTAGGACTTCGGGCCGTGCCGGCGAATCGCGCGGAAAACCGGGTCCTCGTACGGCGCGACAAACTCTTCGTACATCCCCCGGCTAATGAAACCCGCGCCGGCAAACGCCGAGCTGACCAGGATCGCGTCGGGCCGGCAGGCGGCATATAGATGCACCTGGGCCAGCACGATTCGCGTCAAGACGGAAAGCGTCTTGTGACACTTGTCAGGCTCATCGAGCAGAGCGAGAAGTCCCTGCTCGTAGCCAAACAGCTCCATGAGATGCGTGAAGGGTGAGAAAACTTCGGCGTGAATCGAGACATCGGGTGCGAGGTGCTGGACTTCTTGCAGCGTGTTTGTGAACCACGCCGGATAGGCGGCTGAGTCGCGAAGGTCGGCTTGAGGGTCAATCCCCCACAGTTCGGGCGCGTGCCATGTGTTCCAGAGATAACCGCTCAATCTATAGGTGGCCGGGTCATCAATGTCCACGCTCCTGTAGTCTGCTCGCTCCAGCGGCGCCTGCCCCGGCCGATAAGTCTGCGCATTGTCATCAGGCGGGAAGATCGTCTCTAACCCCGATTTCCAGCAGAGGTGCTCACGATTACCGACTTGCTGATGTGACTTGAGATGGTCCTTCCAGTCGGGCGGCCTGCCCGGCAGGTTGACCAGGATGCCATCGAACGCGTACGCGCGCTGCAGCTCGACCAATACTTTGGCGAAGGTCCCGCCGTCGAACCAGACCTGCGATGGGCGCGCATCGCAGTTGAGAAAGTAATGTCCCAGCGCAAGCTGGCACATCACCGGCACCCGGTCGGGCTGCCGGTGATTCATTGCCGCTGCCATGCGTTCTTTGGAGTTCATTCTTCGCGCTTGGTTTCTATTTGGGAACGAAGGCCATCGACGTCTGCAAAGGAAAGCCGCAGGTGCAGCCCGAGCTGCTTTCGGGAACAAGCACGAGCCCGCCGGCGGGGATAATGTTGATCCAGCAGCCGGGCCGGGTGACTTTGTTGAGCCGCTGCGGGCCGCCGTCAGGCCCCATGTCGTACATCCACGGATTGCCGCCTCGCCAGAAGAGGCACTGGGCGGAGGCTGTGACGCCGCCGCAGCCGTGCCCGAGGCGGTCGAATTTCCATTCGTCGTCTTTCCGGCCCGTTCTCAGATTGTACGCATAAGGCCAGGCGTAAACCGTCTCATCAATGATCGTTGGGTTACGATTGTACTCGCCGTGGGCGCCGTCAATGGCCAAGCCGGTGTCATGGGCGGCGTCCCAGAGGACCTCGCCCGAGCCGGCGTCGAAAGCGCGATAGTAATAACGCACGGAACCATCGTCAGGCCCGGCGTTTTCATCACGGGCAAGCCGGGAGCCGCTCAGTAGAAGCGTGTCTTTGGCGTAATTGAGGTACATGGGCTCCTCGAAGTTCGCGACATCGATCTTCGTCTTAAAGAGGGTTCCGCCTGTCTGCATATCGAGAGCGACGAGGTGCTGCTCGCCCCCGTCGAACAAGGTCTTGACGGGCATGCGCCCGAGCGTGTCGGAAAGGGCTTTGGGGCCATCGGTCTCAATAAAATACATTCGCCCGCCGCCGAGTGCAATAGTCGTATTGAGCACCAGACCGCCCTGGTACGTCCATAGCGGCTGGCCGTTTGCCTTTTCGATGGCGAACAAGTAATCGCTGACTACGAGTTTCATGTCTCTGTACCACAGGGCTTCATCGGCCTCGTAGCTGGTCTGCGTGTACGAGGCGCCCTGCCTTCGGCCGCTTCCAAGAAGAACGTCACCCGAGTAGGCAACGTAACCCCAGTGTCGCGGCTCGGATTCGATGATCTGTGGCATTTCGTACGCGACCTGGCGTTGGCCTGTCCGAACGTCGAAGCCGAAGCACCTGTCTTCGGCAGCGATGTACAGCAAGTTCTCGTCCACGGCCATGCTGCCTGCATCGAGAAAGGCCCCGAGCCGGCGCGAATTGGGGACCTCGATCTTCCATTCGATGGTGCCGTTGTAGGCATCGACGGCGAACACGACGCAGTCGCCCGGGACGAAAAGGCGGCCATCCTTGAAAAGCGGCGGCACGTTGCGGTGATGGCGGTCGATCATGTCCCTCGGCCCGGGTTCGCCAAACCATTGAACCGTCATATCCCCTTTGATGAGCTTATCCCCGCTGCATGCGCTGTTGCCCGGTTCTGCGAGGGCGTGAGTCCACTCGCCCGCACCATCCAATGCCGGGCGCACCGCCATGGCCAGAGCAAGCTCGCCTGCGTTGTCCGTCTTCCAATCCGTCAGGGATGGTTGCCCCCATTTCCTGATCTCTTCGGGGTTGAAACTGCGGCCCGGCTGGACCAAAGCAACCACGCCGCCGTAGGGTCGCAGCACCCGAAACACCTCGTTGGCCGAAGGCGGAAGCTCGCCCGTCCGCAGGGTCTGGTCGGATACGATCAGGTTGGCAAACCACTTCGTGCAGTCTAAGGCTCCGGGATCTCCGTGACGAATCGCAACTCTGCCGGAGAGACCCGCTTTGTCGATGGCCCTGCGTGCTGCGGCCACTTCGGTGGTATCCTCTTCGATTGCGATGATTCTTAAATCGCTTCTGCTCGCCAGCTCATACGCCAACTGTCCCCGGCCACAACCCAGCACGAGACAATAGCCCTTCGTGATCCCGGTTTGTTTGAGGATAAGCTCAGCCGCCTGGGCATATCGCTTCGCCAGCAAATCACTTTGGTAAGGATTGTTGTCCGTCTCGAGAGCTACGACCTTGCTGCTGCCTTGTGCGCCATGCCGGAAACAGTGTATATAGCCCCGGTCTGTGCTGGCAAAAAGGCCGCCGTTGAGTACGCTCAAGCCATACGCTCGACCGCCGACGGGCGCGGTCCAAAGGACTGTCCCGCTGCCGGTCTCAATCGCGGCGATCCGGTTCTGGCCTCCCACGAAAAGAACCTCGTCCGCCATAATCATCGAGTACGGATAGTTGCAGGCGACCGTCCACAAGTAACAACCCTTTATTCTTTCAGAGAGCTTGTTGATCTGCGTTGCGAGGGTGTCGATTTGCTTCTGAATGTCCTGGACTTCCAGCGAGCTTTTGTCCATTTTCTTGAGGCGGTCTTTGAGCTTGTCGCGCTGCTGGGCGAGGCTGGATTGCTCCCTGGACAGTTTGAGGTATGAGCGGCGGTCAAAGGCCGAAAGCTGCGTCTCCGATTGCATGTAGGCCGTGGGCCCATTCACCAGCATGCGCAGGCCGCCGAACATGGCGACTTTGCTCTTTGTTTCCACGTCGGCGGCGTTGAGCTCTTTTGCACCGCGGCCGGGACCGGCCACGAGGACGTCTTGCGTCAAAAGCGCGAAGGTCCCGCCGGCACTGGGCAGCTCGCCCAACAGGCGGCCATCGGTCCGGCTGAAAACGAATGGATTGGCCCGGCCCGTGGGGACATAGAGCCGCTCATCCGACGCCAGCGCATAGCCCTGGGGCGATATTTCTACCTGCTGCTTCCACGTCACGGTTCCATCCCGGGCGCCAAGCGCCAGCAGGAATGTTCCCTGCTTGGGAAAGAGGCCCGCGCCGAAATAGACGGCGCCCTTATCGACAAGCAGGCCGGTTCGCAGGGGCCACATCGAAATCATCCGCTGGTTGCCCGGGATGAGGCGGTCCGCCGTAAGGCGTCCCTCACGGGACTGCTTGGCGGCCTTGTATTTCCAGAGCTGCTTTCCATCTTGCGCCGAGAGGCAGTAGGCGCACCCGTCGTCCGAGCCGACATACACCTTGCCGTCGGCCACGCAGGGGGCGAACCTCACGGGGCCCTCCGTGAAAAACATCCAGCGTGTGCGCCCCGTTCTTGCATCGAGGGCATAGACTTTATCGTCGGCCGAGGACCCGAAGAATACCGTATCGCCTGCGCCGACCAGGTGAAAGGCCCGGTCGTATGCGACGGTTTCCCGCAGGTCGTCATGATGGTGGTAAAAGTCCTGCTTTGCCGGCGGCGGCCATGCAGGCTCCGGCGGCCTGATCGCCTTGAATACCCACGATTCACTCAGGGGCGGTTGGAGTCTCTCGCCCGTCACGCCGCTCCTGTGGTTGTCGTGCATGAAGGTGGGCCAATCCTCTGCGCCGGCCGGTTGTGGGCCGACGAGCATTGCCAGGACAAGAGCGAGTATCGATGCGTGCCTGTGCATCAGGAACCTTTCACTAAACTACAGAATACAGAACACAAAAGACCGCGAATGGTGACTGGTGAATAATGTTTGTAGTGTGCCCGTGAGGGCATTTGAAGGTAACGCTTTACGGCGTCACTACAAACAGTAAGCAATCACCGATCACCGATCTCGGACCTCGATCTTCAGCAGCAGTATAGCAAATCAGGCCCGGAGATGCTACCATATCGCTGGAGCGTGCCACGATAACTTTTGACCTGTTTCCCATTGCTGGCTAAAATCCTTACCGGTGTGCCGACAAAACCACAGGAAGATTGAAATGAGAAAAGAGTAGCGAATGATGGAGGTTCCAATGGAAGCACGCAATGAACGCAGCGGCCTGTTCTTCGTAGCGGCAAGCATCCTATGTCTGACACTATCGGTGGCCGCCGTCGCCAAGCCGCCTGCCGTCTTATCGGTTCGAGCGGATTCGTCTCAGGTCGGGCTTTACGAGAAATTCGAGCTGCGGATCGACCTTGACGCGACGTACAGCAATCCTTTCGATCCGGAGCAGATCGACCTCAAGGCGGAGTTTACCGCGCCTTCGGGCAGGAAATGGAACATCTGGGGCTTCTACAATCCGTCGAGCTGGACCGCCCTGTGGATGGTGCGGTTCTCTCCGACGGAAGAAGGCACGTGGCGATACGTGGTGACAGTGACCGACTCGCAAGGTACGGCCAGCAGCCGGCCCGGCACGTTCACCGCCGTCGCCTCGGCGCATCACGGCTTTATCAAGATTGCGCCGAACCAGCGGTATCTTCAGTACAGTGACGGCTCCTCCTATTACGGCGTCGGCTTGTGGTACAACGACAGCTATGAGCTGTTCAACGAGGGCGCAATAACGGAAGCGGGGCTGGATGATCTCCAGAAGCGCGGCGCGAATTTCATCAGCTTCTTCCCGACCCCGCTGGAGACGATGGCCAGCGGCCTGGGCCGTTACGACCAGAGCCGCTGCGGCCGGATGGACCAGCTTTTCGATTGGTGCGAGCAGCGCGACATGAAGATTAGCTGGAATATCTGGTTTCATTCCTATATTTCGATGGCCGTCTGGGGCGGCGGAAACGCACGCTATAGAAACAATCCCTACAGCCTCATCAGCAGCGCCAAGGATTTCTTCGGCAGCGACGAAGCCTGGAAATACCAGCAGAAGCTCTATCGCTATATGATCGCCCGATGGGGATACAGCCGGGCGCTGTTCCTCTGGTTCGTCGTCGATGAGATTAACGGCACCGAAGGCTGGACGCAGGGGGACCACGCCGTGGCCGAGCAGTGGTGCCGCAAGGTCGATGCGTTTTTCAACGAGCACGACCTGTACGGACGCCCGACGACCGGTACGCAAAGCGGCGGCCTGAGCCAGTGGTGGCCCGAGGGCTACAAGATATTCGACATTGCCGGGCGTGAGATTTATGAGGCCCAGGGCCATCCGATGCCCAAGAGCGGCAAGCTCGGCCCGAACGATGAAAACCCGCTGCAATTTAGCTACCGCAACTACGCGACGCAGACCCAGAACCTCTGGAGCGGCTTCGGCAAGCCTGCGATCATCGGCGAGTGCGGCTGGGACCACACGTACTACGAGCCGGGGATGCCTGGGTATCTGGCCATGTATCATAACGCTCTGTGGGCGGGCTTGGCCAACGGCTTGTGCACGACGCCGTTCTGGTGGGCGCACTCGGACTGGCTTAACGACAGCGTCGTGACAAATCAAATGCTCTATTTCTCGCGGTTCGTCTCAGACATTGATTTTGCGAATCTCAAGCTGGAGCCGGCGGAGATTGCGGCGGGGGAGTGTGACGCCTGGGCGATGAAGAGTGATAAGCTCGTCTTTGGGTGGGTGGTCAACCCACGCACCAGCGTCGCGAACGAATCGTTCACGATTTCGGGCTTGCCCGATGGCCCATACGAGGTGCGATTGTACCGAACATGGCGGGGGGCGTACCTGGATCCGCAAACCATCGAATCCCGCGAAGACAAGCTCACCTTCACGATCCCCGAGCTAAAAACCACCGGCGGCCACGCCCTGCACATCGGCAACGACGTCGCCTTCAAAATCGTACCAAAGAAATAGGTCACTCACCACGAAGGACACGAAGAAGATCAGTCAACCGCAGATTAACGCCGATGAACGCGGATTCGTAGGGTGGCGGCTTGCCCCACCATTGGCTTTCGATATTCGACATTCGATATTCAAGGCTTGTCTATCTTGTTATCCTGTCAGAAATTTTGCCACGAATAAACACGAATGGACACGGAAAAATAATCAATCAATAACCGCAGACGCCGTCCTGAGCGCAGTCGAAGGAGGACACAGAGCAACAGCATTGTCATTCCTGCGGAGGCAGGAATCCATGTTTCTCACCACGAAGGGCACCGCTCGTCAACCGAAGCATTGACAATTCGGCCATGATTCACAGCTGTGATCCAATCAGAGTCTCTGGTCATTCGCTAATTTATGGGAAAGACGATGTCGTCTATCCACGCGGTATCATCACCGTTGGAACCCGAACTGTCTTTGGAGTATTTCCACCGGAAGGTTCTTTGGCCTTCTGTTACGGGAAAAGAGACTTCGGTCCAGTCTTCCTCGCCCGACCATTTGGCTTGTTCTTGGTCATCGATGTAGAATCTCAAGTAGTCACAGCCCGACTCCGAAGAGACTTTGTAGTAGAAACTGATTTGCCCGGATATGCAATTCAGACTGACTTCCAAAACAGAGCTTTCGCTGTCGCCAACTGAGCCTGCCCGGGCACAATAGGTGCCCGAATGGGACTGCCCTGAGGTGACTGCCCACTTCTGGTCGCCATAAGAAGGCCACTCCAACTTGTTGAGGCCCATCGTTTCAAATCCTTCTGCCTTGCGTACTTCCATAGAGGTAGCGCCGGCATCGACACTGAATGACCACACACGGCCTTTCCACGGACTGCAGGGATCAGCCTCGTTGACTTCATCCACCCGCCAATAGTATGTGGCGCCTGGGGTCAACCCGTTCGGAAATGGTTCGGCACCGCCTACGAGAAGGACAGGTGTCCATGTAGAAATAGGGGCTATCTTTCCTTCGTTGACGTCATTGAAGCTCTCTCCGATATAGACCTGATGCAAAACGGCAAGATCACCCGGTGTCCAACGCAACGTGTGCCAATTGTTGTAGATCACAGCGCCGTTGCTTGGATCCGGCCCCATCGCCTCAGCTACCACGCCTGGGTCTGCCATAAGAGCCCGGATCTCAGCGCCCCTCAGCGCGCGGTCATAAATGCGCACATCGTCAATCGATCCTTGAAAGAATCCGTCGTTCTTGAGATTACGGCCAATTTCGAAATCCCCAGTTGGGCTGGTCTCAATCTCCAGAGTAGCCGCCGGATGACTGTCACGCACACCATCCACATAGAATACTGCATCCCCCAACTCCGGAGTGCCGTCGTTGGCAAATGATACAGCTATATGGTGCCACTGACCGTCGGCCAAGCTGGTAGAACCCCTGATATTGGCCCCTTCTATTTCTAACCTCAAGCACCAGTCTTGTTGCCGGATGACCCACTTCTTCTGCCTTTCTATGAGGCCCCATGAAACGATTCCATTGGGCCCGGGGGACTGCGTTTTGATCCAAGCAGTCACGGTTCTGTCACCAGCTCCGCTGACGGGTGTATAGCCTGTGACTCTTACGTAATCCTGCCCAGCGAACTCCAGAGCTTGACCAAATTTGCCAGTGACGGGTCGCGGCTTGCCCATGAAGGTGCCATCGTGACCGTTGCCGCTGGAGTCGAAGGCAGTGGTGCCGTAGCCCTCATTAAACCTCCACCAGCCCACAAGATTCGGGTCAGCACCGTCGCCGAAGCTCGGAACAATCGGAGGAGGCATCTCCCACGACAGATGAGGATAATCCGCCCCCTCATCAATCCACCAGATATCCTCCGTGCCGTTGGCTGTCTCGCCCACGAAGTCCCAGCCGGCACTGAGGAACGTGCTGTCCATCTGCATTTGAGCTGTGGTTTTGCCCGTGCCCCCAGCGCTCCAGGTCCGGCCTGATGTCTGGGTGTCCCAGAAACACTGGTTCGCTTGGCTATAGGGATAGTCATACCCCACGAGCCCACCGACGGAAGAATTGCCCCTGACCGGACCGGTACTGTAGCACTCGGTCACGGTGTTTGCATTTTCTCCCACCAGTCCGCCGACCCAAGAGGCCCCGCTGACGGTGGCCGTACTGTAGCACTGCTGTATATAGCCACAACTGTACCCCACCAGACCCCCGATGGACCACTTGCTGCCCTCGACCGTGCCGCTGCTGGAGCAACGGGTGATACGGGCACCCCCGTACCCCACTAACCCGCCGATATAAGAATGGCCACGGATTATTCCCTCACAGGAGCAGTTGGTCACGGCGGCACCGGCGCTGCCGACCAATCCAACAAGTCCCCCAGTGTAGCCATCTGAACCGACGACGTTGGCACCTACCAGCCTGACATTCTTGACCTCCGCCCCGGACGCCAATTGTCCAAGCAAGCCCGCACAGCGGGTGCCCGTGATCGTCAGGTTTGAGATGGTGTGGTCGCCGCCGTCAAAGACGCCAGCGAAAGGAGGCCCGGAAAAAGGCCAGCCGAAGGGACCGGCATGCGGGGCAATAACAGCCTTGTCGAAGACTTTTCGGCCGGGCAGGGTCGGGGCTAAGTCGATGTCAGCCGTCACGATGAAATGCTTGCCGTAATCGTCGGGACTGTTGCCAAGCAGCATCAGGTCGCTCGCCGTAACGATCTGGTATGGATCGTTGGGTGAACCCGTCCCGCCGCTGTATTTGGCCGAAGCGGACGCCACAAGGGTCAGAAGAAGAACGGCCGTCGCTACACACATCCGGGTTTTGATTGCCGCGCTACGCTCGCAACGACATGTTGCGATCAGTAAAGGGACTGTTCGCATGATTTGTGGATTCTTAGCCGCTGCCATTTTTTGGTCCTCCTTCCCCCAAGTTTTAGCCGTAAAGCAACGCGCCGCGTCGCGCGTATGCGCCTCACCTGAACGCATGGTATGAGAGAAATCCGGCGAGGTTCTTACGAAAGTGTGACATATAGAGAAAATGTTGTCAATTGTGGTGACTCCGTATTTTTGTGGGAAAGCTGAAAAGGCAGAATACAGGACACAGAATACAGGAGACAGAAGCCGTTGGGATTTACGATTTTCGATTGACGATTGACGATTTCTTCCGGTTCTTCGCTACCCTTCATATCTTCGTGGTGAATCCAAAACAGTGTTAATCAGTGAAATCTGTGTCAAGAAAAACGAGATCACAAGTTCTTTCTTAGACAGGATTTACAGGATTCACTCCCTTGCTCACGGTGGGGCAAGCCGCCACCCTACAAATCCGTTAATTTGGGCAGACTGTGCAACCATGATCCTTTCCTCTCTTCGTGCCCATTCGAGTTCATTCGTGGCTAACCTGTTATGAAACCACGAATTAACACCAATTCACACGAAATAATTCATTCTGATCTCGTTCCGTCTGCCGATATACAAATAGGGGCGTGCACTGCTCTGGTTCTAAAAGGAAAATGGTTTTTTCGAGGAGTTTAACAGATGATTAGAAGAGCGTTCTTGGTCATTGCTTTGATGCTTGTGGTATTCTCGCTGATGGGCTGCCAGACGGTTCAGGGTTTAGGCCGGGACATCACCACCGCCGGCGAAGCGGGCGAGCGGGCCATAGAGAAGCCTTAACATTGACTAATGAATATTGCATATTGACTATTTGCACGTAGGTATCAGACCGTGCCGTGCAAGAATCGCCAATCCAGAATAGAGAACCGGGAATCCAGCAGCGATAACCAGATTTATACGCGGGGCGCATACTATTCAATAGTCAATGGTCATTTGTCAATTGTCAATAGATGATAGTCAATCCTGCACAGCCCGGACCGAGCGCTATTTCGATCAGGGCATCCGCGATAAGAATGGGATACATGGAATCCGCCTGGCTCAAATGGGCGAAACAATTGGCGGCACTCTCGCAAAACGGCTTAGCATACGCCGAAGCGGCACATGATTTACGATTGCCGATTGCCGATTTGCAAATCGAAAATGGCAAATCGCAAATCGAAAATGACGATCCCGGATGTTCGAGCACCGCCGCAACCCCAATCTGCCCACTGATTTTGACTGATGGGGGGTCCTTCGGCTTTGTTCAGGACGCCTGCGCGCGCAGGCCCCGAACGACGAGGGACCCCGTGCTCGGCGGTTTGCCTTGAATTCGGGCGGCAGAAATTGTATCCTTATCTGTGGTCGGCGATTCTTGATTTCTTCAAGAGGCTATGGGTGCAACATGGACAAACCAGGAGACGGCATTCGCAAGGCGGCGGGTTTCACGCTCATCGAGTTGCTGGTGGTGATCGCCATTATTGCGATATTGCTGGCGATTCTGATGCCGGCGCTTCACCGCGTACGGGAACAGGGCAAGCGGGCGGTCTGCCTGAGCCACCTCAAGCAGCTCGGACTTATCTGGATTATGTACGCGGATGATAACGATGGGTATATCGTCAACGGCGCCGCAGGCCTCTTTGGAGGCCCTAATGATGCGAGGCATCCGAACGAAGACCCGTGGGTGGGTACCTGTTGGGCCTCCGACTACGCAACCGGGGGACAGCTCCCGGATGCCAAGCAAATAGAGCAGATTAAAGCTGGGGCGCTATGGCCCTACTGCAAGAACATCCAGCTCTACGGTTGCCCGACCGGCTACCGAGGCGAGATGCTCGCCTATGCTATCGTGCACTCGATGAATGGAAACCCGCCGGCCGGGACGTATAACGAGGCGGGCGGCAGGCAGGTGCCCAAGCAGGAGGGCGGCATCTGGCTGTGGGTCAAAAACAGGACGCAGATTCACAACCCGGCCCCCGCCGAGAGGATCGTTTTCGTTGACGAGGGCTGGGCCACGTCGTACAGCTATGCGGTTCACTACGTCCAGGAGGCATGGTGGGACGATCCGACGACCCGGCACGGCGACGGCACGACCTACGCCTACGCGGACGGCCACAGCGAATACTGGAAGTGGAACGGCGTCGATACCGTCAAGATCGGCAGGCAACGGGAGCGGAATCATCCCGGCAACTTCACGCCGGAGACCGCCGAAGGTTTTCAGGACCTCTACAGGCTTCAGGAGGCGACCTTCGGCAGACTGGGTTATAAACCGAGCCATCCGCGTTAGGGCGTTATCACCTTCTCGAACATTGAGGGGACAGCCCACAATGAAAATGAAATGTGCAGCGAGCGTGTACGGTTTGTCTTGTCTTTTGGTCACAATAAGTCCCGGGGTTGCCGGTCCGGAACCGGTGGTTGAGAAGGTGGCCATCGAGATTCGCGCTGAGGCTATGCTACCCACCAGTGGTCCGGCGGGTCGGCCACTGCCGTTGGTGAGCCATTGGAACATGGGCAGCCAGCACCGTAAGGCGTCCCTCACGGGAGGACGGGGTTGGACGCCGCAGTATCAGGTCGAGCTGCTGGATCGCGGCTGTCACATTCTGCCCTGGTTCAACTGGCCTCAGGGCGACCCTGAAGGTTTGCAGAAGAATGCCCAACGCTTTCACGATTATTACGACACCTTGATTGGCTATTGCCGCGAGTTGGGGCTGCCTATATGCTTTCGGGGCACGCAGTGGGAAGCGATGCTGCTGGACAAAGAGTACCGCGAGCTGCCGCCCGAAAAGTGTCCGGCGGAAATCGGCGTCGACGGCAAGATCATCCGCAAGCTCAGCCCTTTCGGCCCGGTTGAGCCTTGGCGCGATCCGGCCAATGCCTACGTTGATACGCCTGCGATGAAGGAGCTCCAGCGGATGTATCCTGATCCGCCTTTGGTGCTGTTTGTCGGCAACAACGAGGCGCCGGACCTGCGATGGCATCAGGTCGAGCAATCCAAACGGTATCTGGACAAGTACGGCAAAGGACGGTCCGACGAGTTCAAGCGACAGGTCGTCGGCCAGGGCTGGATTGAGCGCTATCGGGTCATGTTCGATGCCATGCGGGAGGCCCTGGTCAGCGACGCGTGGAAGAAGAACGTCCGCTTCGTGGGCTACGGCGCCTTCGGGCCGTCGCATTTGGGGCGCTGGGAGGGCTGGAAGGAATATTCGCTGATCACCGATAAATGGACCAGCCCCGACTGGCACGTCTGGGACGGCGGCAGCCCTTCCTACTACACGCACAATTGGGACAACAGCCGCGACCATTGGGTTTGGTCCACCCAGGTCGAATCCATGAACTGGATATTCCAGCTTGAAGAAGCCTGGAAGGTAAACCCGAATTTCTGGTGGGAGATTTCCCTCTGGGACGGCAACGCCTCCGACTGGACGCCTCAAACGGAGTGTACGCCTGAGATGACCAAGAAGTCCAAGGCGTGCCAGTATGCCAGGGACGGCCAGACGTACACGCCGGAGCGCTACTTAGGCTGGGTGCAGTTTGGGATGTGGCTTCTGCGGCCGCGGGTCGTCCGTGAGTTTCGAGGCAGCACGACGCCGCTGGAGCCGTGGCGGCCGTTTTTCGAGCGTCTGCTATTTGCCGTCGATCGGGTGTATGCCGATGCAACGCTAAAGGAGTTCTGGCGTCACGGCCGGCTCGTGCCCAATCGGGCGCACCAGCATCCCTACCAGGTGGATGTGCCCGAGAAATACCGCAGCCTGGACCGCTGGTTCCTGCTGGACACAAATCTGGATTCTCCCCGGCCCTGGGAACAGACGACCAACATCCCGGTCTTTAGCTTGGTGCTCGTGCAAGGCGAGCAGGGGGCCCGGCGATGGCTCCTCTATGCCCATTCGCCGCTGGAGGACCGCAAGGGTGTGACGATTACCATCCCCGAATGTGGGCAGGTGACCGTCGATGTGCCGCGCTGCGGCACGTTCTACCTCGTCGAGCAGCGCGACAAGAAGGTGACACAGGTCGGCAATACCCAAACGGGCACGTCCTGACGTGCTCTAAGGATTGGCGGGAAGCAGTTGAATGGTTCCCAGTTTGTAACGCCGATGGCCGTCGTCGTTCTCGTAGGGCAGGGCGATCACAGGTGTGCCGTCGTGCATTCCGACGGAGACATACAGATCGCACGTCCCTGGCTGGGTGTTCGGTGAGTAGCCGTACGTCTTCATGGCTACAGCGAAAGTCGAGCGGATGGTTCTTGCCGGCGCTTCACCGGGTGGGCCGACCGGCAGGTCGCGAACGTTGAAGGATTCATCACAGAAGGCCGCGACGATTCCGCCTTGTTCGTTCTTGAGGGTAAATGCGATAAAGCCTCCCGGGTAGCAGGGTGCGACCCCCGCGTTGGACCACTCGCTTGTGACGACAAAAGACCCGCCCAAGTGAATCTTCGCGGGGAAAGTCGCCTTCTTCAATTGGATGCGATACCCCATTCGCCTGTTGATCTTCTCGATGATGTCACGATTCTCGTCCAGCAGGATTCGCGGCCACCAGTGGATGGACATGTAGCTGGCGTGGTATTCCTCGACGGCCTTCAGCAAGAGCGAGCCGTCGCCCCAGGCGTTTCTCTTTTTGCTCGGCCCGTAGTGCTCGTGCTCCAGGATGACGGGCAGCTTCGGCCAGAACTCCTGAGCCATCTCGGCATGGAACCACGATTTTGGCGGAGGCTGCACGCAGATGCTGTCGTCTCGAAGCGTCACGCCCTTGGATAAAGCATAATCGGTGATTGGAAAATGCCTCCCCGGCTCGCTCGGCCCGGCGAAGTCGTCGCTGATAGCCAGCAGAGTCTTTTTGAAGTGCTTGCAGTACAGGTCAACGTGAATCTTTCGGGCTTCATCATCGAAAGGCAGTTTCGAGCTGGCCCAGGAATGTCCTTCGCCCCAGACGCCGAAAGAGCCGATGTCGATGAAGGCAACGTTCGGATTGCCGTCATAGCGTTTGGCCAGGGCCGCGAGGAAGTTGTCGAGCTTGCCAAGGAAAACCGGGTCCTTGTAGTCGGGCTCCCAGAAAGGCCCATTCGGATCCACGCCTTTGCCGACCTTGAAATTGTATCCCTTCGCGCCGGCGGCGTGCACCCACTCAGGCGTCGCCCAGCGCATCCACGACTCGGTGCTGCTGATGCGAAGGGCGATCTGCTTACCCTTGTCGATCCATCGCTGGGCGGGCGTGTCGAGCAGCGACCAGTTGAACTGCCCCTCTTGCGGTTCGAGGAACGACCACGGGACCCTCAGATAGGCGCACGATAGACCCGGAAAATCGTCCAGCGTATCCTGCGGCTCCAGCTTCGAGCCGTAATTGGTGATGATGTTCGAGTAGAAGTGCATTGTCCAACCCATCTGGGGATTGACCAGTGCCTGGCCGTGATCCGCCGGCTCGACGCTCTGCAAGCTCACTTGTTGTCCTGCGGAGCACATGCCGGCCGGAACAGCGAGAGTCAGGAGAAAGCACGTGAGTTTATTCATCATATTGTCCTTGTTATGGTTTTGAAATTCTTGATTGTTCCTGGCTTGGCTTATTATACTGTGATGTTGCTCCTTGTACCTGTTTTTCTGATATGGAGGCTCCGATCATGAGGTACGAACTCGGCTTGTGCTTCTGTGTGCTGATGACTCAGACTGCTTTGGCAAAGGATTACTACGTCGCGCCCAACGGCCAATCCTCGAACGCAGGCACGCAAGAGGCTCCCTGGGACATCGCCTCGGCGTTGGGCGGTCGGCAGAAGGTTTTACCAGGCGATACGATCTTCCTGCTCGAAGGCACCTACCGGCAACGCCCGAAAGAGCTTTACGAAATCCGCCTCGTTGGAACGGGCGAATCGCCCATTCATATTCGAGCTGTGCAAGGCAGGCGCGTGCGCATTGACGGGGGCCTATCCATGCAGAATCCCTCCGCCCACGTGTGGGTCCGGGACCTGGAGATATTCGTCTCGGAGCCGAGGCCCGACAACCCGGTCAGCGCCGGCTCGCACCCCGCGGATTTGAATCGCCCCTTGGGTGGACTTCACATGTTCGGCGGAAAAAACTGCAAGTACATTGACCTCATTGTCCATGATTGCAGCCAGGGCATCAGTTGCTGGAAGGGCGAGATCGATCCGGAAATATACGGCTGTATCATCTACGGCAACGGCTGGATCGGGACCGACCGTGGGCATGGGCATTGCATCTACACCCAAAACGACCAGGGCGTCAAGACCATCTCCAACTGCATCATGAGTTGTCCCTATGACGGGTCGTACACCGTTCACGCCTACGGGTCGGATCAGGCCTACGTCAACAACTTCCTTCTCGAAGAGAACATCTGCTACGATCGGGGGCCGTTCCTGGTCGGGGGAGGCAGGCCGAGCCGGAACATCCGCGTCCTGAGAAACTACCTGTACGGCATCGACATGAGAATCGGCTACACCGCCCCATACAACGAGGACTGCGAGGTCCGCGACAACGTCATTGTCAACGGCGGCTTGAACATCGACCGCTACAGGAAGGTCACGCAGCAGGGCAATCTGATCGTCGCGAAGAGTCAAGAACGTCGGAAAGGGGTCAGAATCGCTCTCTTGCTGAATCGATACGACGAGAATCGCGCGCATTTAGCCGTTCATAATTGGGACAAACCCGAGACGGTGGCAGTAAGAACTTCGCCATTCTTAAGTGCCGGCGACGCCTACCGCCTGATGGATCCCAAGAATATCTTCGGGGACCCTGTCGCGCGGGGCCGCTGTGAGGGCGATGCGATTCACGTGCCCGTCAAAGGCGAATTCGGGGTCTTTGTCATCCTGAAAGGGTAGGATGGGCAACTTGTTTGCCCATGCTGTGCCTATTTTCCCGATGCGGCACGGAGGCTTTCGAGGAATCCCGCGGGAATAGGCAGGCCCATGCTCTGCATCTCACGCACGTCCGCCCATGCCTTTTCGTAATCGCCCTTTGCGTAAGAAACGAGACCTCGCCTCATGTACGTTTCACTATCCGCCGGGTCAAGCTCGAGGACCCTTGTGAAATCGCTGATGGCCTGGTCGTATTGGTCCAGTGCGGCCTGAATGATGCCCCGGTTCCTGTAGGCTTGCGTGAATTCAGGCCTAATCTCAATGACGATGGTCAGGTCCGCGACGGCTTGGCCTAACTGGCCCAACGCGGCATAGACAATCGCTCGATTGTAATAAGCGTCGGCGAACGTCGGATCTCTGCTCACGGCCCTGGTGAACTCGGCGATGGCGTTTTCATACTGGGCGTCCTTTGCCGAGGCAATTCCGCGGCTATTGCACGCAGTCGGACCCTGCGGGTCGGTTTCGATGATGGGGGCTTGCGTCCGCAGTTGTTCGAGGCCGGCCCCTTGTGCCGGGTCGGCCCAGGGGCTGCCCGACTGCGGCCGATTGAGAGCGTGCTCGAACTCGGCCTGCCACTGGCTTATGTCGCCTTGCGGATGACGTCGCGTTCGCGTCTCGAAGGCGTTCCCGGAGTACAGATAGTCCCCTCGCTGGAGCACTTCGCAGCCGAGTGGGTATTTCCTTCTTGCCAGCCCGTATGGAAGAGCACTTATCTTTCTGGCATCGACGAAGGTTTCGCTGTAGCCGAAGGCGTCTTTGCGAACGATGTCAAAGGGCAGGCCATAAGATGACACTACACCCGTGATGATGTGCACAGATCCCAAAGCTATAACACCGAACCCCGCGGCCACGCACAACGTGACCGACGTTCTCTCATGCCACTTTATCTGCTTCTTGCCCGCTGCCCCCTTAAGCGGCGCCCCGCAATGAGGACAGACCTCAAGTTTGCTGGCAGCTTGCTGTTTATCTTGTTTGCGTCTAATCCAAGCCATTCTTGTTTTCGATTTCCGATTGCCGATGGGCGATTTCAAATCGCAAATCGAAACTCTAAAATCGCCCACCCATTAGGATACCTTCTTTCCTGAACGGGAGCAAGTCCGTTGTCCCTTCCGAATTTCTCGGATGTGCCAAAAAGAGCTTGCTTTCGTCATTCGATTCGCGTTTGCTAAATACAAATGTGATCCGTTGGGATTTTGACTGTCCCGCAGAAAGCAAAAGGAGAACGTCGATGAGAGTCATCCGTGTTTGTCTGAATATTGGGTTCTGTTTTCTGATGCTTGCGTTCACTGGTTGCTCATCGTTTGCCCGGAAAGGCAGCGAGCGTTCGGCTTTCGAGGTAGAGAGGAACGTTCGCTGGCCACAAGGAAAGCGGGCGGCTATCAGCTTGACCTTTGACGACGCCCGGCAGAGCCAACTGGAGCGGGGCTTGCCGATTCTCGATGAGTACGGCGTCAAGGCAACGTTTTATGTTTCGATAAGCTCTCTGGAAAAACGCATAGACGCTTGGAAGGCCGCCGCGGCCAACGGCCACGAGATCGGCAATCATACGCTCACCCATCCCTGCTCGGGAAATTTCCCTTTCTCCCGCGAAAAAGCGCTGGAAAACTATACGCTCGATCAGATGCAAGCCGAGCTGCGTCAGGCCAGCGATAGCATCGAGCGTCTGCTCGACGTGCGACCCGTCTCGTTTGCCTATCCGTGCGGGCAAAAATTCGTCGGGCGCGGCCGCAATCTCAAGAGCTACGTCCCGTTAGTCGCCGAGGAGTTTCTGACCGGCCGGGGCTGGATGGACGAGTGGGCGAACGACCCGGCCTTCTGCGATATGGCGCAACTGATGGCCATGGAGCTGGACGGCAAGGATTTCGAGCAGGTCAAACAGGTCATCGACAGGACGCTCACCAACGGCGGATGGCTGGTCTTTTGCAGCCACGACGTCGGCGACGGCGGGCGGCAAACGACCCTGGCAGCCACGCTCAAGGCGCTGTGCGAATACGCTAAGGATCCCGCGAACGGCGTATGGCTCGCTGACGTTGGAACCGTCGCCAGGCACATCCTCAAATAGCGCGCCGCGCGGCATCCACAGTCACGGCTTCAACTGCGTTTTTGCCTGCCCCGGCGTCCTGCTGCGCGGGCGCACAGCCCCACACCGCTACACTATCCCCACGTTCGGTGCTGCTCATTGAGCCCCGAACGCGCTCGTTTGCCGTAACGCTCGTTGTCTTTACATCCGTCAGAACGGCTTGTCAAACGGCACTGTCACTCCGGCCACTCCTGCGATCTCAGCGTATGACAGAGCCCGGTCGTAGATCCTCGCGTCATCCAATAGGCCGGCAAAGGCTTCGTTTCGAACGCCGCCGGTATTACCGTCATTACCGAGGTCCATCACTGGGTGGAAGGTGGACAGCCCGCTGTAGGTTCCCGAGGCCATTTGCTGACCATTGACATAGACGACGTACCTGCCGGCATCCCAGGTAGCGGCAACGTGGTACCAGGTCTCTGTTTGCAGTCGCATGATGTTCGTATTCAGGTCGCGGGTATCACCGATCCCAAGACTCAGCACGTTGCCGCCGGTGGCCTCCCCACTACGTAGTTGAAAACGATTGTTAAAACTCACAGTCGTCGGCCCCGTGTGGCCCACGAAATACCTGGCCCGCGCGGGTTGTGCAGCGGGCAGATTGATCCAGACCATGAAGGTTCCGGCGGCAGGGTTCATGCCGGCGGTGGAGACCGCACAATATCCGAGTGCGTCCGCAGGATCCACAAACAACGCGCCGCCGGACAGACCCGCACCCGGTCTCAATGCTACCCCGTTGGCCAGCGTGCCGTTGTTGTCGCCACCGGCAGAGTCCACGGCGGTCGTACCGGCTGAATCATCGAATGTCCAGTGCCCGACCAGACCCGCCGGATCGGGCTGCGCCGGTGTGATCAACTGGCGGTCATAAGAATACAGCCGGATTCCGTCAAGCAAGACCTTTCCCTGGCCGCCAAGGCCGCCGCTACGCTCAAAGCCAATGGTTAGCGTGCTTACGTTGCTCAGATTCACGCCGAGCGAGATCAGGTCAATATACCACATCTGCCAGCCTGGCTTCTTCAAGTTCTGGGCGTCGCCATCGTATGTAACCTTGGCGCCGTTGATCTTCACATACATCTGTTGTGGGACGTTGTTTGGATCCCCATAGAACCGCAACGTCAAGCCCTTAATGCCATACTTGGACCAATCCTGGCCGGCCTGCAGATTCGCAACATTCGCCGTGGCCTCTGAAAGGCCCGCTGCGGTGTTATTATAGAAAAGCGGTGCGGACTGTTTGCCGTCATAGAAAGTCGAAGTCTCCATAGACGGCTGGAATGCTACCGTATAACCTATAGTCGCGCCGTTTGCCGCCGGATTGGTAAATCCATCCGGCCACGTATCATAGACCAGGTTGCTGCCGGGCTGGCTGTCGGAGATATCATTGTAGGCCTCGAAATCCTCGACGAGAACGTAGTCGGCTACCGAGAAGCTCCAGAGGCTGCCTTTGGTGACGGTCCCGTCGGTATTGAACTCGTCGATGCGCCAATAGTAAGGCCCGCTGCTCAATTGAATGCCTTCGGGCGGCGTGTAAGAGGTCGCGCTCTGGCGGCCGCGATAGACGCCGGTCGTATCGGAGGCGTTGGCATCGGCCACGGCGGCCTTGTCCAGGCCCAAATAGACATCGTGTTGAGAGGCTTTCTCGCCCCGCGACCAGCTCAGCGGCGTGGCCTGGTTGACGGGCGGCGTGGCATCGTTGACGGGGTTGGGGGTGTTGGCGCGAAGGGGATCCTCACCTCCGGTGATTATCGCGACGAGTTGCTGAGCGCTGATGGCATGGTTAAACAGCCGAACGTCGTCCATCAGGCCGTCGTAGTAGCAGTTCCCGCTGCCCGTGCCGACGGGCCGGCCAAGACGCATGACCGCGAGATTCTTGACGTTCGTGTTATGCGCGGCAGAGCGCACCTGGACGCCATCGACGTACAACCTGCAACCATCTACCAGGTCCCACGTGGCCGCCACGTGTCTCCAACCCGTGCCGCCGACCAGAGGGCCATTCAGGGTAATATCGGTTCCGGCGCCATCTTCTTCGAGGAAGAAGTCCAACTCGCCATTGGTGGGATCGTCGATGTTGATATGTATCTCATTCTGGGTGCCATAGCCGTCGCCGGCGGAGGTCTGGCAGGCCCACCAGAGCATCCCTTCGTCGTTGTTGGCGGCATTGCCCTGTGTGGTGTTGATCCACATCAGGATGGAGCCTTTAGCCGTGGTCACGATTGCCGGCGGCAGCTCCACGTGGCCCCGGTTATCGCCGAGGAACTCCAGCCCCATGTCAAAGAGGGTGGGAACCCGCTGGACCGTGCCGGCACTTTCGGACACTATGATGCCGTGGTTTCCGTGGCCCGACCAGTCGATAACCATCGCCTCTTCCTCGCCGACGAGGGTCTTCCACCAACCGACAAGATTCGGGTCGGTGATGGGTATAACGGGTATTGTTGCGAAGCTCCATACATCGCCTTTGTACGTGGCAGCGCCGTCGAACTCATCGATCCGCCAGTAATAGGTTGTTCCCGGATCAAGAGTACCGGGATCAAAGCTTGCGGAGGTCAATGTACCCTTATTCGCGCCGGCGGTGCCGTCATTGACGTCGGCGAGACTCCGGCCGAGATAGAGCGTATGCAGCTTCGCATTCAAACCCGCGGTCCAGCCCAGGTCCACATCCGTCCGCTGATGCGTGGCGCCATCACGCGGAGCCGGCGCATAAGCAGTGCTAGCAGGAAGGGAGAAGCTCCAGACCTCGCCCTTGTGCTTGGTCACGCCATCCGCCTCAACCTCATCAATCCGCCAATAGTACGTCAGCCCAGGGGTCAGGCCGGCCGGATAAGGATCCCCGGGCATGCCCAGACCAACAAAAAAAGTGGTGGACGCTGCGGGCTGGTTGAACCTGAACGTACCGCCCGTCCCATTGTTCACGTCATCGAAGTTCTCGCCCACGTACACGTCATGGGAGGCCGCTGTATAGCCCGGCAGCCAGACAAGGGACACCCACGTGCTCACCTGCACGGCGCCCTCCGCCGGTTCGGGGTGGTACGCCGCCACCGGCGGATGTCCCGCATACAGCTCAAATACGTCCGCTTCGGAGAGGGAGCGATTGAAAACGTAAACATCGTCAATACTCCCGGCGAAAGGACAGCAATCGGTGCGCTTGCCGATATAGACGTTGGCATCGTTGATGAACTGGGTGGCGGGAACACCGGTGGTCAGGACGTTGTCCAACCGACCGTTTATGTAGATCTCCATCGCCTGACTTGGCTGATAGACTCCGGCGATATGGAACCATTCGTCGGGCGCAAAGTCGATCCGCTTTTTGGTGGTGTGGATCAAGTTCGTATTGGCTGCGCTGGCAATGTGGAACGCCCCTACGTGGCCGTTAGACTCATTCTCGACGTTTAGTGTCCAGCCTCGCTGATTTGTTGTTCCCTGTCGGGCGATGATACGGCCATTGGTCTCGAAAGAGTCAACTCGTGCCCAGGCGGCCAGCGACAGGGCGCCGTCGTATCGCAGCGCAGCGGGATTGCCCAGATCGATATAGGATGTCAAGACCCCCGGGAACAGGGCGGCCGCACCCGGCAGGTTGTCTCTGTCCTCCACAAACTGTACGGTCCCGACAGTCGTCCCGTTGAGACCATTGCCGCTGACATCCCGCGCGTCTCCATCCAGCGGCCAATAGCCCACCAACCCGGTCGTGATATCTGCGGCAGCGATGCCTGCCACAAGCCCCAGAACCAACGCCGCAGCTAAACAGAATTGCTTGTTCCACATAATAATCCTCCTTCGGAGAACAGTGGTTGATGATGAATTTTACGCTCGGCACAGAGTACCTGCCTGCGTCCCAGACAATCTCTCTACGATTTGATTCTGCCTCCTTCCTCCTCAGAGCGACTATTCAATGACGGGGCAAAAGAACCTTACATCCAAAGCTCACCTGATCATGGTCCCGTCCATGCCCTGCGCCATGCTTCGGGCGGATTTTCCCAAAGAATGCACCAAGTTCACTCCCCCTACATGTACCAAATTTTCCCTATCTCCGTCAAGGAAAATCTGAGGTTTTATAAATTGCACACTGAAGATGTGACTTCCCGACGTGACTAAATTGGCGCAGATCCTGCGCTGCTGTCCCGCCTGAGCGGGAGGTCCGGCCAGCATCACAACAGCGCCGAACACGGCCTGCTTTGTCCGTACTTGCCGATCGCGCCACGAATCCACACACTCTTGGTGTGTCAGAACGGCTTGTCAAACGGCTTAGTCAGACCGGCAAGCCACGCAATCTCCTCTTGGGTCAACACGCGGTCATAAAGACAGACATCGTCAATCGCCCCGAGGAAATATCTGGCGGCGGCTGTGGCACGATAGCCAATAGCCACATCGACGCCGGCCGTGATGGAAAATGCGTCGGGGTCGGTGCTGGCCCTTGTGTTGTCTTTGCCATCCAGCCACAGTTGCACGTCCGGATAGGATATCGTAGCGCCCTGAATTATTGTCAGTGCAACATGGTGCCAGTTGCCATCGTTTAGCGTCGTATCGCCCTGCACGTTGCCGCCCCCATGCTCGACACGAAGCCTGCCCTCGAAAAGCCGAAAGTCCACTCTGAGCATGTTGCTGTTGGTACCCCAGCTTGCGATGGTCCGGTCGCCGCTGTCGATGGTCTTGACCCAGGCCGTTATGGTAAACGGCTGTTGTACGCCGCCGGCATCGGCCGGAATTCCCTTGTAGCCGGCGATCGTGACATAGTCGTCGATACCATCAAGGCTGATGGCCTGGCCGACCTTGCCGGCTACAAAAAGCGGGCCTCCCTGGGCCGTGCCGTTGCGTCCTTTGCCGGAACTGTCGTTGGCATTACCTTCAAACTGATACTGGGCCTGCAAGCCGGTTGTGCCGGGATCGACCGGCGTGACGAACTGGCGAGGCAAAGGATACAGCCGGATATCATCAAGGAGCAACGTGCCCGTGGCGCCTTTGGTCTCGATTCCGACCGCCAGCCGCTCGACGCTCTGCAGATTCGCGCCCACCACCGTGGTCAGGTCTATGTTCCATGTCTGCCACGCTGCGATTGCCACGTTGGCGGCGTCCCCATCATAAGGGACTTTGACGCCGTTGATCTTCACGTACAACTGCCCGGTGTTGCCCGCAGTGCCGCGGAACCACAGCACTAATGTCTGCATGCCGTATTTGGTCCAGTCCTGCGGAACGGCAAACGTGCGTGTGGCCTCTGAGTACGTGGCGCCGCCGGTGTTGCTGTAGAGCAGCGGCATGGACTGGGCGCCGCCGTGAACGAACGTCGGCTCGACCGACGGAGGCGTCAGGTAGCCAACCTGGGAGCCGTTTGCGGTGTTGTCGTATCCATCCCGCCACGTGGTGTAGATCTCGTGCGGGGGATAATCATTGTAGTCCTCGAAACCGTCCACGACTACGTATTCTGGCACGACGAAGTTCCAGGAGTCGCCTTTCACCTCGGCTCCATCCGCTTGGACCTCGCCGACCTGCCAGTACCAAGTGCCCGGCTGCAAAATCCCTGCGTCGTATTGCGTGACAGCCTGTGCCGCGCCGACAAGCTGCAAATCATCTTCTCGGGCTCCAAGGTACACGTTGTGGGCGGTGGCTCCCTCACCGGCTGTCCAAGCCAGTAACACGGGGTCCTCCCGCTTCACCAGCGAGCCGGGAACCGGCTTTGGTGAGAGCGGCTGCCGCTTGTCGGGCCTCATCTCGGTCGCGATCTCGCCGGCGTTGAGAACCCTGGTGAAAAACTTGACCTCGTCGAGCTGGCCTGCGAAGTAGTTTTGATTGTTTGCATATTGAAGTCCACCGATCCAGATAAAGTTCTGCGCGTCCTTGGTGCCCTTCCATTTATCCTGCTGGCCCGAGTTGTCCAGCGCACCATCAATGAACAGCGCCATGTCACCTGTTGCAGCATTGCGGGTCCAGGCGGCATGATGCCAATCTGTGTCTGCGATGTTCACATTGCTGGCAAGCGCGTTGCCGTCACCTTGAGCGGTAGCCATGCAATTGACGACGACTTTATTCTGATTGAGAGACATCGCGAAATTGTTGGTCTGCCCTCCGGCGTCGCCGTCGATCAAACCGCTGCCGTTGCGGACACGTGCCACGCCTCCGTGCGTCTGGGCCGGATTATCCGTCCGCAGCCACAGCATGATCGTCCAGTCGTCCTTGACGACTCGCGGAATCTCCACATAGTCGCCCGCGCCGTCGAATTCCAGTGCCCGGCTGGCACGTCCTTCTTCGATCCATTTGGTGTCGCCGACCAGCATGCCGTCATTGCCTTTTCGTGTCCAGTCAATCGCTACAGTACCTTCCCCTCGGTCGAATTTGTACCAGGCCGCCAAATCCGGCCCGACTGGAAAGATCGGCATGGTCTGAAAACTCCAAACAGGGCCTGACGTGACATCGCTGTCCTTCACGGCGTCCACGCGCCAGTAATGGACGGTGCCGCTCGGTAGCTGCTTGTTCGGATCCGCATAGGATGCCTGCGCAACCTGGCCAAGCAGCCCCAGGGCCGCCTGATCTGTGCCCAAGTACACCTTATAGGCCGTTGCGCCCAAGGCCGGTAGCCAATCAAGTGAGACTCCCGCGACGCCGGCAAACTCAGCGCCATCAGATGGTTGAGGAGTACTGGCCGCATTCTGTGCCACAGTGAAGCTCCATATATCACCCGTTACCGTTGCATTAGCGGTCACTACATCAACGCGCCAGAAGTACTTTTGGCCCGCAGCAAGCTGAGCAATGGCGTAGCTGCCGGTGGTACCTTCGCTGACGGGTGCCAGTGTGTTCGGATCAGTTCCCACGTATAGCTTATCGGTGCCCTCGATGCGGCCCCAGGAGAGCGTACCGTCGCGGACACCCTTGGCGCCGTCCGCAGGCTCGGGCTCAAACGGCTTGCGAGCCAGGCCGGAGATGGCGATCACCTCACGGCCAGACAGCGAGCGATTGTAAATCCGCACCTCGTCTATCAGGCCATTGAAGTAGTCCTGGCCCCGTAGATAGCACCCGAGGATCAATGGCTCGTTGGATTCTGCAAAGATGTAGGAGGCCGGCAACACCTCTTGCTCGAGATTCAAGAAGAAACGCAGGGATTTCGTATCTGAGACCACCCCCACAAAGCTCCAGTCTATCCCCAAAGGCGCATTGACCTCCGGCACATTGAATAGGCTTTGTCTGTCTCCAGTCCCGACGGCGGTCGGCGAGTAATTGGGGTCGGTGGGATCGGTGAGGTTGAAACCGTCGTTGGCGGTGAATCTCAGGCCGTTCGTATTGTTGAAGTGCAGCGCCCACGAGACGCGATCCCGTCCCTTGGTGACAATGCCGTCGTTATTCTCGATGTCATCAGGCCTGATCCATGCAAGGATGGTCAGCTCATGGGTGATGTTCAGGCTGTCACTGTGGGGGATCTCGGCCCAATCGGTATTGCGGTTCTGAAAGTTCACATCCAGTGAAAAGCCAGAGCCTCCAAAGACAACGTCTTTGAAGTTGCTTAGCGCAGCCATTCCGATGAGGGTTCCGCTCCCCTGGTGACCCGAGAGGTCTGTGACGGCTCCATCATCAAAATTCCAGTACCCCACCAAATTTGGGTCATTCTGTCCGTAGGCCTGGACACAAGAGATTAGCAGCACGGCCCCCAACGAAATCAATTTCCTGGACATGATAGTCCTCCTTCCAAAAAGGGTAACGTTCAAGATACCACTAACCGGTCTTGCCTATACCAGCCTCGACTATACTGATTTGTACCAAATTCGCCCTATCCTGGTCAAGGAAAATCTCAGGTCTTTGGCAATCGGTCAGTTACGGGTGCGACGAGGATGGTTAAGAGGAGTTGAGGTTGAAGAGGGCATCGGTGGGGTCGATGTTGGGCTCCTCGGCGAGCTTGTCGAGTGCTCGAAAAGGTGCACTTGGCGGCGGAGGAAGCAGAGAAGAAATAGCAGGTATCTCCAATCTATGAAGAATCACGACTCACAGGTATAAAGAGTAGAGTCAACCGATTAGAGAAGTGCTCTCTCGCGGTGTGCGCGCTGATCTCTGCTGCGTTCCGATATCAGAAACCGGTCGGGAAAGGCGGTCCGCCCGGCCAGCTCAATATGAAGGTATTGCCGGCTGGATAGGCTGAGACAGCATCGACGTGCATATCTACAAACACGGCGTTGGCCGTGCCCTGGTTCAGGTCTCCGCCCGGCGGACTGTGGAACGTCGCAAAACAGTCAGTCGTGCAGTTGGGCGTGGAACGCAGGTTGGTATCGTTGATGCCGGCGCCGCTGAGACCCTGGATGCGCCAGGTATTCTCCTCGGAGAAGAAAAACACGCGCGACGGGTTCTTTACCTGGCCTTCCTTCTTCATATTCTTGATGGCCAAATTATATTGTGAGGGCACGGAGTTCCATGCGTCGCCGTGCAGGTAGGAATTCATCTCGTAACTATATTGAGGTACAAGGGGAATGGTTGTGCCGTTGCAGCGATAGCAGCCCATCATCATAGCCACAACCTTGAACGTGGGACACATGTGAATGTCTTTGTCCTTTAGATAAGGCCACAAAGAGCCCCCAAGCTCGGGGTGTACGTTGAGATCCTTGGTGGCATCGTGCCATTCGCAGCTTGTGCCGCCGTTCTTGAAGAGCCAGTTGAACGAGCGGGGGAAGGTGGCCTCATGGTCGTCCAGGTACATCCTGGCGGCTACGCCGTATTGTTTGAGGTTGTTTCTGCAGACGATTCCCTGAACCTGTTTCTTGGCCCGCTGCAGACCGGGCATCAAAATCGCCATCAGGATCGCTATAATCGCAATAACGACCAGTAGCTCGATGAGGGTAAATGCGTTTTGTCTTTTCATGATACGACACTCCACGTTGGTTCACAAGACTGCCGAACTTACACTCAGATTAATCTCTTTGAACCCGCCCGTCAAGAAAAAAATCTGCGTTTACACACGCTTTTTCGGGACCAAAACGGACTTTGCCCCCGCAGCCTCGGTAAATGGAGATTGCCACGGCCACGTGCCGTTGCTGCCTGATTCGATTTCCTCCTGCCGAATAACCGTCTTAGCGGGCGGGATTGTATCCGCTCCGCATGAATTCCAGGTCGTCGGTGCCGTCGTTGACGGGCCATCGGATGCAATTGGGGTAGTCCACAAATGTCATTTCCAAGGTGCTCTTCTGCTTCCACTTGTGCTTGATGGCGTGGCCGTCGGAGAAGGCCAGCACGCTGAGTTGCCCGTGCCGCACGACAATCGGGTCCCACCACCGATTGCCTTGCTTCTCCAGATTCCAGGACCCCCAGTTGTAGCCGCCCACGTCGGTTTTCTCCTCGAGGAATACATACTTGATGCCCGGATTCTTGATCTCCGTGAGCTTCTTGTAGGAGGGGTATCCCCACTGTTGCGTCAGCCAACTGCCGGTCCCTGTGCCGACGTCGCCGTTCATGCCGCCGGGAATGCCGTAGCTGCGATGCTTCAGCTCGGTGCGGTGCCTGCGGTCGCCCGGGCAGCGATAGAGATCGACATCCTGCACGTAGGGGAAGAGGGCCCCGCGCTGGCAGCCGCGTTGCTCATCTTCCAGAGTGGCCGCGGCTCCGGAGACGACGGTACCGCTCGCGGTCTGCGGCAGTTGGATCCAGTCGTAGCCCCGGCTGGGCGAGGAGGAATACCCATCGTGGCCTCCGACGAGCTTATCGTCGTTTTCCTGGGCGTACATGATCCAGGCCAGCACGAGCTGGTGCTCGTTGGAGAGGCACACGCTGCCCGCTGCTTGTCTCCTGACCCTCTGCAAGGCGGGCATCATAATCCCCATCAATAGCGCAATGATGGCGATAACGACCAATAGCTCAATGAGGGTAAAGGCTTTTCTTTTTTCCATGATATCCCATCAATCGCCCCAGGATTCGGCGGCCTGGCGGGCGATGTCCTGGTATTTCTGCCTTGCCTGCCGGTAGAGGGCCTGAACCTGCGAGCGTTCTGTGTCGGATTTGTAGCGGCCCGGTTTGTCGGCTACCTGCACCAAGCGGTCGATCCAGCGGATCATGTACTCGGCGTCGATTTTTGAGGCGGTAGGCTTTCCGTCCACGGTGATGTAGATCGGGCTGGTGTGCGCCTGGCGAAGGCGCCCGTCGGGGGCGGTGAAGATCGCCCTGGCGGCGACCCAGCCGCTGCGCCGGGGCTCAAAGGCCAGTACGATCGACTCCTCAAGTCCTCGGGACTCCTTACGGAGGACCGGCGAGGGGGGCCTGTCTTTGAGGTTGACGTTCTTTATTACCTTACCGTTTGCGATAAGTTCAAGCGAGTCAATGGGCTGGATGCTTCGCAGCCTGGTTTCTATCCTGATGGGCTTGCCGGTCGCCGTCGAATAGCGGATTTCCGAGCCACAGTCCAGACCATCGGCAGTCAGGATAAGCATCGGACCGCTGGTTGCGAAAGTCCGGCCGGCATGAATCGCCGCCAGATAATTGGCTTCGGTCAGGGGGCCATCGAGCTTGGCGTAGGTCCTGCTGTAGCCGAGTGGGACCGCCATCACGCCCATCGCCGAGCCGCCCGTCGCGGCCAGCCTGAATCCACAGTTCAGAAATCGATAGTACGTCGAATTTGTGCGAAGGAAGAGTTCGTCCTGCCCGCCGAGCACGCGGTCCGGGCCGTTCGGGCCTGCGCGCGCGGGCGTCCCGAGCGAAGTCGAGGGACCTTCCTTCTGCTCCTCCTCGATGTCCGCCCCGGCCATTCCCCAGCCGATGCGTGCAGTTGTTTCTCTATGGTAGTGGTTGTGACAGAGCTGCACCGAGTCGAAGAGTCCCAAAGCCATTCCGACCACGTTCTCGCCCCATATCGGCTTGTCGGTGTCGATGATGCACTCGGGCGAGGCTTCCTTTGCCGCCCGGCCCAAGACGGCGTCGCAGGGATACCGGCTGTTGCCCGCCGGCATTTCGACGGGCTTGGCCAACCCGAACATCAGCAGGGCGCCCGTCGATTCGAATGCCTCTCCGCCGATCCGCTCGATTTCCTGGTTGCGAAATGTCACCACGTGAGTCGCGTCGGCATGCACGCTGAAGTCTGTGAGCGAATCAGGCCAGGCCCCATTCGGCGGATTGCCCCGCTGGTGGTTCCACAGAGTCGAGACCGGCTCAAAATTGATATCGTCGGCCAGCGTCAGTTGCTTGAGGACCCGCAAATCGCCCAGGCCGAAGTGACAGTGCATGTCCGCAGAGTACCAGCCTTCCTTGGCCATGTTGACCCATCGCTCCAGGGTGATATCCGCGTTCGTCGTCTGATTGGGCTGCACGACGACCTCTTTGTCAACGGGCCGGTACTCCTTGCCCCGCTCGATGTGAACTATGGCGTTGCCGGCGGGAGCCTCGATGACGAAAGAACCGTCACATGAGAAACTGCGGTCCCTCGCATACGGCGTGCAAGCCTCGGTCGCCGGCTGAAATAGGCGCTTGCCTGCGACGCTCACCCATGCCCGGCAGGGCAAAGGAGCTTTCGAGCCGGGTTCGTGGATGCTGACCGAGATATCCCCCGTCTGGCCCCCCAGAACCGGCAGACACCCCAGCACCGCCATCGAAAAGATGACCAACATCAACCATCGCTTTTTATCATTCTGCATATCTCAATTCTAACCGATCGAACCGCAAGCACAAAATGCTTTTGAAATCAGAGACCGGTCTTCTGTATCTTGTATCCTGTCCTTACCGTTTTGGCAAATATTTTGTGACAGACAGACTAACGTATGCTAAGATAAAGCAGTATCGTGGATATCTAAATCCTTATTGCGAAGAGCAAGACAGATGATTAAGAGACTGAGAGTCAAAAACTTCAAGGCCCTTCGAGACATTGAGATAGAGCTGACGCCGATTCATGTCTTGATCGGTCCGAATGATTCCGGCAAGACCAGTATCCTCGATGTGCTCGCTGCACTTTGTCGAAGTGTTGATCACGACTTGGGCCAAGCGTTCTTGGGCTCATGGAAGGGCGCAGAGCTTGTGTGGGGTGGCAACTCCCGAATACCCGTCACTATCGGAGTGGATTTTGATGACGAAATAATCATTTCTTATGGTATGAGTGTCCTATTCAAACCACAAACGAAAGGGGCGGATGCACGGAACGAGTTTCTCAACGTAAGAGTGGGAACCTCGGTTGACCCCTTACCCTCCTCTCCCACTGGGCATACGTGGCCAAAGCATATACACGATGATCCGGCGACCTTAGAACTACAACACCTCCACGAAGAACTCAGACGGGTGCACCAGATATTGGTCGGGGTGCATTATTACCGTATGAATCCGTCATTTCTGGCGTTGCCGGTTGCACTTGATTCGAATAGGCGTTTCAGAATGGAATCCAACGGTTTTGGTCTGGCTTTGTGCCTGGATGAAATTCTGAGCTTTGATCGTAATCGCTTCGCCCAATTAGAGAAACGATTCGCTGAAATCTTTCCGCACATAGAGTCGATCGTGCTGACACAGGAGCCGGCCTACCTTGCTCCGGTTGACAATCCTGACCGGGTGACAACGTTTAAACAGGCAGACGGCAAGGGATTGTATTTCAAGATCAAGAAAAACGGCCAATTAGTCCCGGCGTCTCAAGCATCCGATGGGACTCTTCTCGTCCTGGCTTACTTGGCCGTTCTGTATCTACCTGAGCCTCCAAGGTTGCTTCTTATTGAGGAGCCGGAGAACGGTATACATCCAAAGCGATTGCGTGATATCCTTATTATTCTGCGCGATCTTGTCCATGAACAGTCTCACACACAGGTTGTCCTTACGACCCATTCGCCTTATGTGCTTGATTTGTTCAAACCTGAAGAAGTCACTCTCTGTACGAAGTTGGACACGGGGGAGATAAAGACAACCAGAATGTCCGACAGTCCTGACGTGGTCCGGCAGCTCGGAGTTTTCACTCTCGGAGAAATCTGGACTTCTGAAGGCGATGACAGAATCGCCGAAACGAAAGACCAGCCGCAGAGGGCCGGAGAATGAAGGTCCTGGTTGTATCCGAGGGTAAGCACGAGCAGTCGGGCGCATTGGAGAGTCTTCTTAAGAGGCTCGGCGGAACTCATGCCTCGTTTGAATTTGACCGGGTATCCAATAGTAGAATCCACGCATTTCACGGCAAAGGGAAGGGATATTTCAAAAGGGCAATCCGGTGGCTTAAAGAAGCTGAGAATCGAAAAGCAGATGTTTTGGTATTTCTCATCGATGAAGACGGCAGATCGGAAAGGATTGCACAGATAAGAGATGCCCAGGATTCCTTGATGTTTCAACTTCGTCGTGCCATGGGTGTTGCGATAAGAATGTTCGATGCTTGGATGCTGGCGGATGAGAAAACGCTAACCCAGGTACTGGGTTATGACGTCGATAGACAACCTGATCCGGAAACTATCCGCAATCCGAAGCGAGTGTGTGCAGACCTGCTCGCAAACAGTCAAAATCAGATGACACAAAGCGAAATGTATGCCAGAGTGTCGTACGAAATTGATATAGATATCTTGAGTGATCGCTGCCAATCGGGATTCAGACCGTTCGCCGCGTCTGTTAGAATCATCTTTCAGTAATTGAACAGTTCATGGCGTGTCGTTCATTGCTCGTAGCCAATATCGAAGACTCCGAGGCTTCGGAGCCAGTAGACAATAGTCAATGGTCAATAATCAATTAGGATGGGGAATTGCCATGTTATTGAATCGTTGTGTCAAAAGCGTTATGCTTGTATGCATGATTTCAGCCGGATCGACCATCAGCCACGGCCAGGCACCGACGTATGCCGAGCGTTTGGGCTGGCCGGCGGGGACCAAAGCCGTCATCTTTCACGTGGACGACGCGGGCATGTCGCATAATTCCAACATGGGGGCGATCAGGGCCACCGAAGATGGCGTTGCGACGTCGCTGAGCGTGATGATGCCGTGCTCGTGGGTGCCGGAATTGGCGACGTATTTGAAGGCCCACCCGCAGGCTGACGCCGGGGTGCATCTGACGCTTACAGCGGAGTGGAAGAATTATCGGTGGGGGCCCGTCGCAGGCAAGCCTGCTGTGCCGGGACTGGTGGATGGCGGCGGCTACCTGTGGTCCGGCGTTGCCGACGTTGTCGCGCACGCCACCGCGGATGAATTTGAAGCTGAGATTCGTGCCCAGCTCGAGAAGGCCCTCTCAATGGGCATCGAGCCTACGCACCTGGATTCGCACATGGGAACGTGCTTTGTGCCGCTGTATGTTGAGCGCTATGTCAAGGTCGGGATTGAGAAGAACATCCCTGTCCTCATCTTTGGCGGGCACATGCAGCATCTCGGCGCTGAGGCCGGGCCATTGCGGCTGCTGGTGCTGTCCATCGCCGAGCGGGTGTGGAACGCGGGGCTTCCCGTCATCGATGACCTAGTCACCAAACCCACCACGGCCGAGGACTACGAACAGAGAAAGGCACAGTTGATCAAGCTGCTTGGCGAGATGAAGCCCGGCATCACGGAGATCATCGTCCACTGTACCGTTCAGACGGAAGAGTTCTCGCTCATCTCCGGATCGGGTCCCGCGCGCGAAGCAGAACTACGTCTGATGACCGACCCGGACGTCAGGGCCTTCATCAAGAGTGAGGGAATCGTGTTGACCACATGGCGTGAACTGAAACAGCGGCGGCAGGGTGTGAAAGTTCAGCAGGGAGCTAACAATGATTATTGACAAATGACTATTGACTATTTGCGCCCTCAGTGCTGGAAGGGCTGTCGAACATGCCTTTCGTTAGTCAATAGTCAGTAGACAATAGTCAATGCTGGTATGGGAGAGCCATGAAAGCGGAATGCTTGTTTTTGGACGCTTTTAACTGGTGTGCCTGCCTGCGTCATCGTACTTGAGAAGAACGGTTTTAGTCCAGCGGAAGCTGCGCCACTGGGCCAGGATGAGGACCAGCATGACCAGCGCCCAGGTCCCGGTGAAACGCAGATAAAAACGCGCCGTCTCAAAGGTGTCGCCGGCGACGGCCGTGCACGAGTCCGCCAGCTCCCGCGGCGTATATAGGGTCCCCAAACCGATCGGCGCCAGTACAATCTGCCAGGGCAGCAGCAGTATAAGGGCCACCAGCGAGAAGTAGAATGCCCGGGATATATGGGCCAGCCCGCCGAGACGGCTTCTGATGGAAACCGACAGCGCAATGTATCCCGTCAAGGCGTAAAGCACACAGGCGAACATGAGGATGGCGTTGACGGGGTGGATCACCGATGTGACGTGTTTGAACGTCAGGTCAAACGGGAGCAGGCGCGGCAGCGCCGGCCCTCGCGTTGGCAGTGTCGCCGGGGCGGATGGTTGCGCCTCTGTGACGATGGGCTCGTCGGCATTTGCCATCCCCAAAGCCTTCGGCTTTGAGGCTGCCACCCTGACGGCATCCCGGCTGATTTGGACCTGTCCTGTATTTGTCAGCCAGAAAATCACCTGCAGGCAGACCAGAGCCAATACCATGACAACGAACAGGGAATTCCTCCACAAGCGAAAAACGCGGACCGCGTCGAGGCCGTCTGTCGTGATCGCCGGACCTCCAGCGGGAACAAAACCTTCGCTTGCCCCCAGACGTGCAGCCTGGTCGAACGGCTCGCTGTATCCAGACCCGCCCCGGCGGGTCAGGACGAGGGCCACCAGACCCGCCGCAAAGACCGGGGCAATCCAGATGATCTGCGATGCGCCTGTGGCTTGCGGCAGAGTTACTTGCCCGAAGTTGAGGACTTTCTCGAGCGGCGGGACGACAGCCGGATAAATCAGAATATAGACGTGGGCGCCGAAGAACATCCCGACGACGGTGACCAGCGCATCGATGCGCCCTGAAGCCGCGCACGCAAGACCCGTCGTGGGGGAGAAGCCCGTCAGTCCGATGCCGATTCCGACGAAAGCTCCGCCCAAGAGCAGCGTCAGGATGGCGGCGGGCTTTATATCCAGATGGGCCGCCCCGGCCAGACTTAGCAGCCACACACCGAGCGTGGCAACCAGCACAGAGACGATGACGGTGCGCAGCGCATGAAAGTCCTTCAGTCTGAGCGAACCAATGATCCTGTCGGGGTCCGTAAGCCCGGTCAGAACCAGCGAGGCTCCGAAAATCGCGCCCAGGATAAGACCGACAAAAGGAATTGCCATCTCAGAGTCCTCGGTTGCCTTTGGCGGGTGTCTTGGGATAGACAAGGTATGCAACAAGCATACCGGAGCCGAACACGGCCACGGTAAATGGAACGGCCGACAGGGATAGCTGCGCCCAACCGGCGGAGAATTGCCCCGTGATGCCGCCATAAGCCAGACCGGCGCCAAGCAGCAGACAAAGGCCTCCGCAGAATCCGGCGATCAGGCGAAGCAGAACGGGGCCATCATGGTTTTGCCGCCACCATGCGGACGTGGCTTGCACTTTCCACATTCGCAGGTGCAGTGCTGCAAGAAACGCGCCGAGGACAAGACCGATGCCGACATAAGAGGCGTAGCCGAACTTGTTGCGCTCTTTGTCACTGATGAGCGGATGGTTCTGGGCATATTCAGGGGCCGCGTGTTCGAGCGTCCTGGCATCCACGACGACGAACTGGTTCGACACATCCAGGGATGTCGCCAGGCCGATGGCCAGAACCTGCACGAGGCCCAGCAGAATACCTGCGGTCCACCAGGGCACGGGAGGTGTCTGAATGCCGGGTTCTTTCATAATCGGTTCTTTCCTGCTCGTTCGAGTTGAGCGGAATTTTAGCGGGCGTGGCCGGGCGTGTCAACAAAAACTCCCCAGTGAGCTAAAGTGAGCTAAAATGAGCTAAAGTGACTAAAGCAGGGCAAAGTCCACGCCAACTTTAGGCACTTATAACTTTAGTCACTTTAGGCACTTTATAGTCTTTGCCATTGAGGCTTTGAACGACAGACGCCAGCCAGGCTTCAAGCTGGGATTTCATGGAATTTACCCGCTCGTTTTCCCGGGCGGCCAGGTCGTTCTTCTCCCCGGGGTCGTCCGTGAGATTGTACAGCTCCAGCTTGACCTTCTGCTGTTTATCCTGAATCCGGTGGAGCTTCCAGGGCCAATCCAGCCATGCGGCGTGGCCGGGGAAGCTGTTTTCGGGATACTGCTTGGTGATCTCGCCGGCGTCCAGGCGCAGGCGAGACCGCTCGCCCACCTGGTCACCCGCTTTTTGTGCCTCGAGCAACTCGGACATCCACTTTTCGGTCGAGACTGCAATGCCGGGGATGGGGTAGTCCCAGAAGCCCATCGGCCTGGGCCGGGCTGTCGTCCTGCCGTCGATCAGACCGGTCAGGCTGATTCCGTCCAGCGGTGGCTGGTTGTCCATTTTGACGCCGATGATATCGAGCAGCGTGGGATAGATATCGCAGGTGTTGCAAGGCACGTTCGTTGTCCGGGGTTTGGCGATTCGCGCAGGCCATTCCAGAATGGCCGGGACGCGAAGGCCGCCCTCGTAGATCTGGCCTTTGTTGCCGCGTCCGCCCGGCGCGCCGAGGTTCGGAAGGCCCCCGTTGTCGCTGCAATACCAGAGAATTGTGTTTTGGGCAATGCCGAGCGTTTGCAGCTCTTTGCGAAGCTTGCCGAAAGCCCGGTCCATGCCGGTGATCTCCCCATAGTAGTGTTGGAAGTTCTCTTTCTGGCCTGCATAGAGCGCGCGGTCCTCTTCGATAGCCCGGTGCGGACCGTGCGGAGAACCGAACCAGACCACCGCGAGAAAAGGCTGCACAGCGCCGGCGTGCTTGCGGATGAACTCGATGGCGGCGTCGGCGGCGACCATTGAGCTTTCACCCTGCATTTGAACCGCGACCCCCTCCCGGCTGAGAATGGGATCGTTGTCGTAGAAATTCGGGGCCGAGAGCCACTCGTCGAAGCCGCTGGCGCCGGGATTGACGGGACTGCCCTTTTGAACCGAGCCGAGGTGCCACTTGCCGAAGTGGCCCGTCACGTATCCGGCCTTCTTGATCGCTTCGGCAATCGTGATTTCCTGCGGGCGCAGCGAGTAGCCCCACTTGAAGCATCCGAAGCGGTTCGGGTGGCGGCCCGTCATGACGCTTCCTCGGGTCGGCGAACAGACCGGGGCGGCGGCATAAAAGCGGTCGAAGCGCAGCGCCGAGGCGGCCATCGCGTCGAAACTCGGCGTCTTAAGAACCGGATGGCCATTGTAGGCCATATCGCCCCAGCCCTGGTCGTCGGCCATGCACAGGACAATGTTGGGTTTTCTGGACGAGACGGCGCCGGTAGTCGAGACGCATCCTGTTACGGCCAGACACGCGCCGGCGCCAACCGCTTTCAGGAATTCGCGACGTTTCATTTGCATTGCGTTTCTCCTGGTCTCTACGATTTGACATGAATGTACTGGACCGCAATCTTGTCGCCGGCTCTCTCGACCCATCTTCGCAGAAGCTCTCGATGCGTACTCAGGACGTCCTTGTAGTCCTCGGTTTCTGCAAGGTTCTTCATCTCACCCTGGTCGTTCTCCAGGTCGATGAGCTGCTCGCGGTGGGGACCCGAATCGTAAATGCAGTACTTGAAACGGCCTGTTCGCAGCATTCTTCCGTTCTGGGTTTCCGAGACGACAAAATCACGCCATTCTACGGTACTGTTTCCGCTCGCCAGGGGTCGCAAGCTTTTGCCACGCAGCCCTTGCGGGGGTTCTACGCCCGCGTAGTCGCAAAGCGTCGGAAGTAGGTCGAGCCCATTGGAGACCAGATGCGCATCGTCAACGACACCCGCGGGAATCTTTCCCTTGTAGCTCATGATGAATGGAACGCGGACGGACTCCTCGTACAGCACGGATTTATGCTCCATCTTATGTGCAGAATCCACGTCGCCGTGGTCGCTGGTGAAGACAATCAGGGTGTTCTCTTCCAATCCCGCCTCTCGCAGGGCATCGAGCACCGTCCCGATTTCCTCGTCAACCATTTCGGTCAGCCGGCAGTACGCCCAGCGGTGCAGGCGCCATTGGTTCTCGGTCCAGTTCTGGCGGATGTAGGCCCGGAAAGGTCTTATGTTGAGGAACTTTTGGGTGATGCACTCGGGCTCAATGTCAGGCACCGCGTGATTGGGCGGCAGCGGGGGGCAGTTGGCCTCCACGAATGCGCTGATGTCCCCGCTGTTTCGCGCACGATCAAGCACAGCCTCACACGTCTGAGAATCTATGTTGCCGGCGGGGGGTTCTGCCATCGAGCGGCTGTAATCATTGATCGCCATATAGCAGATGTCGTGCGGATTGATGAACGAAGCGAACAAAAGGAAGGGCGTTGAATGCGGGCCTTTGATGAACTCTGCGCAGGCATTCGTCAATTCCCTGCGCGAGTTGCCCGTGAGATTTCGATATCCAAGATTCTGGAGGTTGTTCATCATTTTAGGCAGGTGCACCTTGCCGCCGTAGGCCGTCTCGTAGCCCGCCTTCTGGAAGAGCCGGCCAAGCGATTGTTCCACGATAGCCTCGCTCACGGACACCTGGGCCGAGTCCTCATTCTGGCTCATTCCTATCACGCTGGGCATCAGGCCCGTTTGCAGGCTGAACCGGCTCGGGACACAGACGGGGTTGGAAGCGTATGCTCTGTCGAACCGGATGCCTGAAGCGGCCAGCCGGTCCATAGCCGGCGTCTTGAGCCACTTGTTTCCCATGCAGCTCATCATCCCGGCGTGCTGTTGGTCGGTCATGATAAAAAGTATGTTGGGCCTGTTGTTCTGCTTTGGGCTGTCGTTGGCGAACGTCGTATGCCTCGGCGTCAGGCCGATGGCAGCAGCGGCAGCCGCCGTGATGAATTCTCGTCTTCTCATTATTTTCTCCGAACCTTCCTCATTCATCCGCCCCGAAGGGCTGATGCGACAAAATGGTCATCAGGCGCCGTCATCTGTCACAGTTTTCGCCTGAAGATATACGTTATAGCGCCGCGCTTGCAGCCGTCAACGCACGTGCCGCAGAGGATGCACTCGGCGTTCTCCATTTGCTTTTGCTCCACCATGTTCTCAACAGGAAGGCTCATGGGGCAGTTCTCAGTGCATTTGCGGCAATGAATGCAGACTTCGGGCTTTGACGCGAGCCTCAAAGATGGCCATTTGAAGATATTGGCCAGCTTTCGGCCCAGTATCATAAAGGGCGCCATCCAGCAGAGATGATGGCAGAAAGAACGTTTGCCGACAATGAACGCAGGCGCAACGATCAACAGCAGCACGGCCAGATAAACCACGAGGCCATAGACGTTGCCGATGGAAAAGCCGAAGGTTGTTTGATAAAGAAAATCGAGTTTCTTGTACCCTCCGCCCTTGATTGCAAGTATGACGATCGCGCTGATCCAGGGAATCCAGATGATCCATTTAACGTAGTTGCCGCCTTTGATCTTCCTGGCTCTTGCGAGGAATATCGCTTCCTGGCAGCCGCCCGCGGGGCATACCCACCCGCAAAAGCCTCTCCCGAGAACCAGGGCGCTCAGGAACATCAGCGAGAACATGACAAAGCTGCCGTTGATGATTCCCTTGCTTGCGGCATCGACTATCAGATAGGGTGACATGTAATAGAAGGTGGCGGGAAAAAGGAAGAATGAAAACAGGATGATTCCGCGTCTTATGTTCTGTCTGGTGTTCATCTTGCAGCGGTATCAGAACGCCGAGTCGGCGTCTCTGTTCGTAAGGGTCAGGCCCACTTCTGCAATTCGATGATGTTTCCCTCTGGGTCCGTCACGTAGATAAACGTGACCGCGCCGGCGTCGGGGATCTTGGCTGTGACCAGATCGCCGACGCGGACTCCGCCCGCCGCGAGGACCGTGTCTGCGGCTGCCTGGACGTCCTCGACCTCGAAGGCAAGATGCGCCAGGCCGGGGCGGTTGATTGCCGTTTCGAGCCGTTTCTTAGCTTTGTTGTACTGAAATATCTCAAGCGTAGGTCCATCGTCGCCATAACCGGGCAGCCGTAAATGAACACCCCGGACTTCCGCGCCGGATACGCCCGTACATCGTTCGACCCATGCTCCGACAGCGACCCTTTCCGGCGGGACTGGCTCACAGCCGAAAATCCGCTCGTAGAATTCCGCCAGCATCCTCCAATCCCGCGCGACGATATTCGTATGTTTGTATTTCGCTTTTATAGTTCTATGCCTTTGCATGATTCTTGATTGTCTCCAGCGCGACTTGGATCATACGCTGATTCCCAAGCCGGCGACGGCGGTCCTTCTCCTCGTCGCAGGTCAGTATGTGCTCGCCGCGTCTGGGGCAATCAAAAACAAACAATAGCGCGCCTCTTTGCATCCCGAAGTGCTCAGCCACGGCGAACGTTGCCGCGGTCTCCATATCGACGCCCCAGAATCCCTGGGCGGCCCATTTCTCAATGGCATCGCAGCTTTCCGCGAACAGGGCGGACGTTGTATAGACGCGTCCGCAGTGAATCCTGGTTAATTCCCCCCCGGCGGGGTCAAGAATCTCTTCGAGCAGGAGAGTGGCTGAGACTTCCTTTCCATCCTGTTTGTAGTACTGGGATGCTCCTTCGCCGCAGTAGGCGCTCGATACGGCCAAAAGGTCGCCGGGGAGCAGGTGGTCCGCGATCGCTCCGCAGCAGCCGATCTGGATGACGAGCGGTGTGCCCAACACGCCAAAAACGTGCACGATTTCCGATGCCATCGGGGCGCCATAGACCGAGGCGTACGCGACGCGTATCCCGTCAAGGTCCCCGATGAAGACGTCGTCAATCACCACATTGGGATCGCGAATGTCGAGAATGTTGGAGAAGTGCCGCCGCATCTCGGCACAGTGATGCCTCATCGCCCTTGTCCCGCGAATAACCAGAGCGGAGGGTATCCGCCCATCCGGTATATTCAGCAGAGCCTGCCAATCGGATTTTGTCAGGTCGTGAAGCATTCCTTATCTATTATCGCGACCTGTTGACAAAAAGCGGATGCAGACGGGTCTTCCTATGGTGATTTTGTGGCCGGTCGGCTCAAGCGCGCCGGTTGCCTGGTCGATACGAAAGACCACGACGCTGTCACTGCCCTGATTGGCGACCAGGCAGAATGTGCCCGTCGGGTCGATGTTGAAGTTCCGCGGCGTTTTGATGTCGGCGGTCTCGAACTCGACGAGCGTCAGCGTCCCTTTGGCCGGGTCGATGCGGTAAACGGCGATGCTGTCGTGTCCCCGGTTGGAGCCGTAGAGAAACTTGCCGTTCGGGTGCACGCGCACCTCAGCGCACGAACTAGCGCCGCCGAAACCCGCCGGAAGTGTCGTAATCGCCTGGATTTCGCTTAGAGTGCCGGAAGCCGGCTCATACGCAAAGGCCGTGACCGTGCAGGCAAGCTCATTGATTACGTAGGCGAACTTGCCATTTGGATGGAACGCGAAATGTCGCGGCCCAGAGCCGGGCTTGAGCCTGACGAACGGAGGGTCATTGGGGACGATTGTTCCCTTTTCAGCATCCAGCCTGTAAATCATAATCTTGTCGATTCCAAGATCGGCGACGAAAGCGAAGCGATTGTCCGGGCTGATGTTGACCGAATGCGCGTGGGGTTCCTTCTGGCGACTGGGGTTGACGCTGGAGCCCTCGTGCTGCACGAAGCCGCTCGGCTTTGCGAGTTTGCCGTCTGGCTCAATCGGGATCACCGAAGCGCTGCCACTGCCGTAGTTGGCGATGAGTACATTCTTTCCCGTGAGGTCGATGTTGACGTGGCATGGCCCCGAACCGCCCGATGGCGCTTGATTAAGGAGCTGCAGGACACCCGTTTCTTTGTCGATTGCGTATGCGCTGACCGTCCCGGCTGCGCCCGATTCACTGACGGCGTACACAAATCTGCCGTTGGGATGAATCTCCAGGAACGACGGATTCTTCGCCTCGGCGGCAAGGACCGGCTTCGAGAGTCCTCCCGTCTCGAGGTCAAGCGTGCTGCGGTAGATTCCTTTGCTGGAATTCTCGCCCCCCGTGTAGGTTCCGAAATAGACCGGGAGCGGTTCGCTGCCGGCCGTCGATAGTGCTCCGACCCATAGCATAGCCATAATTGAGACTCCAGTACTCATGCGAAGGCACCTCCCATAGATCAACGTAGAATTTCAGTTTCATTTTCGGTGGCTCGCGCCGCCACGACTTAGACCGTATTTTGCAGGTTCACGATGAACAACTGGCGTTTTCCTTCGGGGGCCGCCTGAAGAGAGACCTTCTTGTAGTCACGGCTCCAGACGGGATGACCATCGAGGCGAAAGACCGTGTCTTTGAGGGCTTTCTTGTCAATCGTCGCAATAGCACAAACGCAGCGTTCTTCTGCTGCCATCAGGTCCACCAGGCGCAGTTTGATGACCGCAGTTCCATCCACATAGCCGTTTTCATCCGTAATGAGATACTTGCCCCGCGGCTCAACACTGGGATGTCCGCCGCCCTTGATTTTTCCGCAGAGTATTTTGAATTCTGTGCCGTCATACTTTGCTTGAACAAATCGTGTTGCGTCACCGGCGTCCGGCTCCATATTGCGGATGATGTGGACGCCATCGCCGTGCCAGTTGGGATGGCCTCCGCCTGCGTTCCAGATGGGAACGCGGTCTGTCTTCGGCACATAGCAGATGTCCCCGCCGTCGAGATTGAACGTGAAAACCATCGGATTTCGGGCCTCGGGCGCGTCAGCATGGATGCAGCGAAGCACTTGCATCACCCGCGTTCCCTGGCGGTTGAACTTCGTGTGCCAGAAATAGTACGTTCCTCCTTTACCGGGTGGCGGCGTCGGCACCTTGGCCGCAACGTCGGCAAGGCTTACCAGGAGCTGCTTTTCATTGGTTTTCAGGTCGGTTCGCCAAATACCTTCATTCTTGGAAGCGCCCGGCGGCAACGTGGCAAAGCTGTCCAGCACCTTCGGCGGGACACCGTAGCCGGGCTGGGTGACATCGCGCAGCTCGTGCGGAAAGGCGAGGACGCAGGATTCATCGGGCCTGATCGTGTAAAGCGGGCCGGCATAGACCAGCGTCTCGGTTGTTTCCAGGTCGATGCCCACACAGACGGCCCGGCCGTCGATCACGTCGTTTGCATAGAGATGCCGATCCGTAGCTCCCCAGTTGACGTTGGCGCCTGTCTGGTAGCCCCAGCACCTGGTTTTGTAAACGGCTCGAATACTCTGCTCCTCAAGGTCGATGATGCAGACCTCCGCCTGGTCGCCCAGGACTGGATACCGATTGTCGAAAGGCAATCGAGTCACCGCGAGATAACGCTTGGAAGGACTGAAAGGAGTCACGTCGAAGTACGTATGGACATAAGATTGCTCCCCGGGGGTCACTTGCGTCACGGGGGCCAGCGTTTTGCCGGCACCCCAGGAGCGAAAAGCATAGTATCTCTTCTCGGAGAAGGTGTTTGTAACGCGTCTGATTGGTGTGACGTTTCTCTCCGGCGGTGTTTTCGACTCAGACCGAGCACATCCGCAGAGCGCAGCTGCACCAAGCCATTGAAGTGCCTCACGCCGCCTCATAACTCTATGCCCTTCCCATTATGGTTGTGCCGTCTCATTACAGCCCACTTTAAGCTCCGCGTGCCTTCTCCCTTAGACTGGACTCCGTCCCCGTCGGTGTCGGGCTGACGTGTTGCCGTTTCGACGATCCGGCATCCTATGGATCGCCGCCGGGAGTCAAACTTGGTTCAGCACGGAAAAATCTATGCCCCAGAGGGCAGATTTTCAAGGAAAAACTCGCACGGGCCTGGAGTTGCCGTCTTGGGTTTCCGATTCATGCCGTGAAACACCCTAACGGGCGAAAATGATCCGGCGGACGCCGAGTCAGGGAGCCGCACCCAAAAAGACTTGTTGCGGGCGGCGTTGAACTTGAGTATCTTGGGTTAGAGTTCCGGCATCCGGCACTTTGCCGGACCGGATCACTCAGACGCCGGAGTCCTGTCTTGAGTCTTGCGTCTTGGGTCTTGCGTCTTGTAGAAGGAGTGATTCGTCATGAGTTTGTCCGGCTATTTTGAAAAAGTGCAAGGTTTCGGCATTTTGGCGACTGCTGATTCGGATGGGATGGTTGATCTTGCCCTCTACGCCAAACCATACGTGGTCGATGAGAACACGGTTGCCTTTGTCATGCGGGAGCGTCTGACGCACCAGAACCTCAAGTCCAATCCGCACGCCGCCTACATGTTCGTTGAAAAAGGTGTTGGATATTCCGGTAAAAGGTTGTATCTGACAAAAATTCGGGAGGAAACGAACACCTCGCTCGTCGAAATGCTGCGAAAGAAGCAGCCGGAGATTTGTCCGGCCTCCGACGATTCAAACAAATACCTCGTGCACTTCCATGTGGACAACGTCTGGCCGCTTGTGGGCGATAAAACCTGAGTTTAGAAGTGCCTAAAGTGAGCTAAAGTGCCTAAAGTGAGCTAAAGTGAGGCAAAGCCCTCGCCAAGTTCAGGCACTTTTCGCTTTGTTTCTGATTTTCGCCCGGTTCTCCCCTCCCATTTGTCTTATTGGGTTGTATTTCCTATATTTTTATATATTGGGGGTACTGAGATTATGAAGACACAATCCAAGTTGCGCGGACTGACATTCTTCCTGGCGACAAGCGCCAGTGTCGCTTGCGCGTGCATTTGCGTTCTGTTGATCGCCGAGAAGTATCACTCGGCCCGCCTGAAGCTGGATACCCAGGACCGGGAGTTCCAGGGTTGGGAAGCCTTCCGAAAGACGAATCCCGCCTATTTTGAGGCCAACAAAGAGACCGCCGGCGCCTGCGCGACAAACTTGAGCGCAGCCAGAGACAACTTCTGGGTGAAGCTTTCCAAAACACACCTGGTAGCGTTGTTCATCGCAGCCGCCCTGGGTAGTGCAACCGCCGCCTATCTGACGACATGGGCTGTGGTGTGGCTGCCCGGTACCGGGCTTTGTCGATTCGCTCAATGGCTGGCGCTTTGTTTTCAGCGTAAGCCGAAAAGGCGGCCGAGGTCTGCTGTTGCCCAAACTGCATGGCGGACCAGCGGCTGATTCCAGGCAGATAGTGACTGGTGAATCGTGAATGGTGACTGATCGCCGCTGCGCGATCACCAATCACCAATCACCAATCACCCTCTACGATCCAACTTCGGCTTATTAAAGAGCCCCTACTCGAAGGAGGGGGGAGTGAAGCAAAGTAGGGGCTCAGACGCGCACCTCTAATTCCTTGAAAAACTCGCAAAACCAACTCAAGCCTAACACATAACCTCCATCCGTCAATTGTGGTGACTACGTATTTTTTCGAGAAAAATTCCGCTGCCCAGGGATGGCTTGATTAGGGGGGGCTTGATGGGTCCGATGGCATCATCCAAGCGGGCCGAAGACATCACAAGCTTCGATGTTCGCTGGTTACTTCCTTTTCCCAGCGTTCGTACTCCGCCTTGAGCTGTTCCGCCAATTCCGGCCTTGCAGCTAACAGATTGGCGGTTTCACCAATATCGGTTTGCAGGTCGAACAGTTGCCAGTCCGGGTTGGTGCTCTGCTGCTCGCGGAGGAGTTTGAACCGGCCCATCCGAATCGCGGCGCTCCTATCGCCCCAGCGCCAATAGAGATACTTGTGAGGGGAAGGTCCTTCGCCGGCGAGGGCTGCTGTCGGGTCTTTTCCATCAAGTACGCGATCTGAGGGCAGTGCCAGCCCCGCGGCGCGTAGCGCCATGGGCACGAAGTCCATGCTGGTCAGAGGCTCGCGGCAGACCGTCCCCGGTTTGATCACACCGGGCCATCGCACGATGCACGGTATTCTGATCCCACCTTCCCAGAGTGTCGTTCCGCCGGCTCGCAGGGGTGCATTGGACGCGCATTCCAGGCCCCGCGCCGGCATGAGAAACGCTCCGTTGTCGGAAAGCAGAATGACGATGGTCTTCTCAGCAAGCTTCAGCCTGTCGAGCCGGTCGAGAACGCGGCCCACTCCGTCGTCCAGCGCCGTGAGCACGGCGCGATAACGCTCTCGCTCGTCGAGTGTTTTCGGCGAGTAGCCGTATCGTGCGAAAGCTTCGTCGGGGGCTTGCCACAAACAAGGGGTGCCCGGCGATTGGTTACTGGGATTCGAGAAATGTGCGGCGTTGAACGGAACGTAACAGAAGAAGGGCCGATTCTTGTTTCGTTCGATGAAATCACACGCCGCATCGGCGAAGACAAACGTGCTGTAGCCATTGGCCTTTGCCGGTTCGGTGTTGCGGTACAGGTCGTTGCGGCCGCGGTAGATATACGTGTAATAGTCACAGTTTCCGCTGATGTTGCCCAAGTATTCGTCGAAGCCGCGATCCGTCGGCCGGCTGCCCGGCGCAAAGCCGAGGTTCCATTTGCCGAAACAGCCGCTGACGTATCCCGCCCCGGCCAGGTAACGGGGCAGAATGACTTCACTTCGGGCAAGTCCCACCTGATCGAGCTCGTCAATTTTCCATATCTGCTCGTTCAAACCGTTGCGGAGCGGGTGCCGGCCGGTGAGCAGGGCGCCGCGAGAAGGCATACAGGACGGCGAGGCGATGTAGAAATCAGTGCAGCGAACTGCCTCTGTGGCGAGACGGTCGATGCGCGGCGTCTTGACCTGCCCGTTTCCATAACAACCGAGGTCGCCGTAGCCGATGTTATCGAGGAACATAATGACGATATTCGGTTTCTCGGCGGCCGAAGAGTTTCCGGCGCGGGGCAGCATGAGGTTCGCCAGACCTGCACCAAGAGCGCCTTTCAGCAGAGTCCGACGGGAAAAATGGGTAACTGATCCGAGGTAATGTTCAAGCGTCGATAGACTCTTCATTTGGCCTGCCTTTTAAAAAAATCGAAAAGAGAACCTTTTTCACATTGTAGGAATACCTCTTGTTTGGTGTCAAGGGTGACGCAGAGCACCGAATGCTCGGTTGCGAATCACAAGTCCGAAAACACCGGCATCCGGTCCCAGACTCCGGACTCCAGACGTCGGACTTCGGCTTGGGTCTTGCGTCTTGGGTCTGGAGTCCACTGATAAGGGGTCGTTTATAGGGCTACTGAGAAGGCGTTCTGCAAATCCCTGCACGGCCCTAAAGGCGATCCGTTAATGAGCCGAAGTTATAGTGCTCAGACGCTGGCAAATTCACATGGAGTACCAGGAGAGACAGACAATCGTGGGCGATGAACAACGACACAGACGGTTGCGCCTTTTGCTTAAGAAGCTGAACAAAGAGCGCAAGAAGCAATCGCGGCAGATAGACATACTTTGCAACGACCTCATAGGCGCGCAGAGGAATTTCATCAAGAAACTGAATACAATCAGTTTCATCGCAAGTTTCTGCGAGTCCATAATCGGCGCGACCGACCTGAACAATCTCTTGTCCACCGCGGTCAGAATCATCAAAGCCGAGACCTCCGACGCCAATGTCATTTTCTTCTTGAGGCAGGGTGATGATTTTCAACTGCACGCGTTCGAGAGCCCGACATTCGCGCCTGGCGGAATCGGGCAGACCTGCCGGACTCTTGAGAAGCAGCATCTTGAGGCTTGCTTCAACCACGAGCTGATGGACAATATCTGCAAGTCGAACAAGGTGTGCACTCTCGATGAGATGTTCGCTCTTGGGCTCCAGGGCAATCCGATCGGGCTCAACCAGTTCTCTATGGTAAGCGTCCCGCTGGCGCTGCCCGGTTTATCGCTGGGCTTCATGCTTCTCTATCGCCCATCTGAAAACAGGTTGACCGCCGACGAGATAGAGAGAGTCACTTCCGCAAGCTACGGACTTTCCCGGGCAATCGCAGGCTGTGCCGCAGTCCCAACGTCGTGAAGTTGGTGATTGGTAATCGGTGATTGGTAATCGCGTATCGTCGCTCATTCACCATTTACTATTCACCAGTCACTCTCTTGAAACCAGTCACCGTGTTCGGCGAGGTTTCGTCAGTCCCGCGGCGAGAGCGGCGGCGCGCAACTCGTCGCCTGCAGGTCCGGGGGAATTGTTGAATAAAACATTCAGGACCTCCGGGTACTGCTCCGACGCCGCGAGCGCCTGCTTCCACCGGGTGGCATCTTTGGAGGCAAGGGGTTCAGCCAGTCCCAGGCAAATGGCCAGGTAGGCCGCCCGGGCTTTTTCCGCAGCGCCGGCGCCGTCGGCAAGAGCCGCTTCAATCTGGGCTTTCATCTGCGAACGCAAAGCAGCGCGCCGCGTCTCCACATCGGCAAGCCTCTCGATATTGGCCGGTTTCTGGATGGCGATGCGATAGAAAACCTTATCGTCGCGCCGAATCTTGCCGCCGCCGTTTTCGGCAATCACGCGGTCGGCAACCTCGATGATGCGATCCCCAAACCTGGTGATTGTTTCGTCCTGTGGCATGGAGGGGCGGGTGGTGTTGCGATAGCGGTCCTTGATGTTCCAGCCTTGCTGCTGTATCCAGCGGTTTCCTTTGATCACGCCGACGATGGCGGCCGCTGTGGCGGCGTTATTGTCGGCATCCCACCCGAAATTGAAGGCATACCTGAGCGTGCCGACCAGATCGCCATCCCCGTAGAGCAGGGCGGCTATCGTCGCGGCGGTGCAAAGCTCGTAGCCGTTCTGGTTCCGCGTTCGGCTTTCGTAGAGGGTGTATTTGTCCCTGATGAGCCGGCGCATCGTGCGCCAATCGTTCGGGTACTCTTTGTGCCATCGCCGGACGTCTCTGATGATGGGCAAAATGCTGCTGGCCGGATCGATGGAGGCCAGGCCGGCGTCGATGATGCTCTCGATGTCGTCGCTGATGAAGGCCGTGGCGACCATGGCCGTGAACAATTGCGTCGTTTGGGCGGGTTCGCCGTCGATGCTGACGTGGGTGTAGTTCAGGCCGATTCGCCCGGCGGTCTGGGGCATGGCCGGAGCGATCAGGCCGAACGTCTCGCAGACAAACTGGCCGGAGATGTTGAAGCCGGCCCAGGGATTTAGAGCGAGATTGCCGGTCAGCGGCGGATTGATGCCGATGTCCATGAGCCGCCGAACGTACAGGTTGGAGCACCAGATATTGCTGTTGATGTGTCTCTTCCATAACTGCGTAATCTGTTCCGGCTGGAGCATCGGGGTCTGAGCGTTTTGCATCGCGACGATGTAGACCCATTCGATGTCTGTGTCGTCATCGGTTCGCGCCCCATCGGCAAGGGCGGGCGTGTACTGCTCGACGCTCCCCGGTTCCTCATAATATTTATTTTCATGGGGCAGGCCGTTCAGATTGCCTAACAGTTGGGCGAGCAACCCGCCGCGGATTTTGTCTTCGAGGACCTGTGCGGATATTTCCACATACTCTTGCTTTGCAGCGGATGTGCCACCCCTTACGAAGTTTGCGGAACACAATAGTATAAGGAAAAATGGCAAGAACACTCTCATCATAATTTCTCCTGGTTGTGTTTTGCGGTGTAATATCAGCGCTTATTTTTACGTTGGTCGAGTCGTTCGCCTATGGGCCTCTGCACGGGGATGTTTAACCCGCCGCCGGCCTCAAGCTCGTCGAAGAGCTGCTTCTTCATCGTCTCAATCTGCTGGGCATACGCTGGGACATTGATCAGGTTGTGTCGCTCGTGAGGGTCGGTTTCGAGGTCGTAGAACCCATCGTAGTCCCACACGCCGTGGTAGAAGATATATTTGTACCGCTCCGTGCGAATGGCGAACACCGTCGGCGTCGCGGGGAAGTTCCATTCCCAGTAGTATTCATAGAGGATGTGGTCGCGCCAAGGCGGCGTTTCGCCTCGCAGCAGGGGCAGGAATGATTGCCCGTCTATTTTCGCTGCATTGGGCGGCTGCACGCCCGCCACATTCAGCAGCGTCGGGGCTATATCGATGTTCTGCACCATTTGCGTGATCTTCGTGCCCGGCGCGACTAAACCCGGCGCGTAGGCGAGCATCGGCACGCGGATCGACTCTTCAAAAGCATCCCGCTTGTCGTAGAAGCCGTGTTCTCCGAGCGCAAAGCCGTTATCGCCCATATAAAGAACCAGCGTCGATTCGCTCAGGCCTGATTCATCGAGGTAGGTCAGCACCCGCCCGATGTTCTCGTCGAGTCCGTGCAGGGTCTCACAGTATTGCCGGTACAGCTCGTCGAACGACGGCACCGGGTCGTTGTCGTATTGTCCGGTTTCCATGTGATCAACGCCATGAATGCTGTAGCGTCGCTCGCGCACCCAATGCGGCTGCGTCTGATAGTTTTCCTCGGTGTTCGCCATCGTCTCGGGGCGCTTGACCTCGCTCTTGGCGTAGCGGCCCTCGTGACGCTTGGCGGGCTGGAACGGATAGTGAACCGCCTTGTGCGAGAGGTACAGGAAGAACGGCCTGCGGGCGTCCCGGCCGATCTTGAGCCACTCGAGGGCGTGATCGGTCAGAATATCGGTCGTGTATCCCTGGAATTGCCGGCGCGTGCCGTTGATGTTGAGCGTCGGGTCGAGGTAGTCCCCCTGACCTTTGAAACTGACCCAATGATCGAAGCCGGGCCGGGGGGCGTCATCGTCGTGGCCCATGTGCCACTTGCCGATGAACGCCGTTTGATAGCCTGCCTTCTGCAGGTACTGTGGGAAGAACACCGTCCCTTCGGGCTCGGGCCGCTGATTGTCCACGATATGATGGTGGTGCATGTACCGGCCGGTGAGGATTGAGGCCCGGCTCGGCGAGCACAGCGACGTGCTGACGAACGCGTTGGCCAGGTGTGCGCCTTGTCGCGCCATGCGATCCATGTTCGGCGTCTCAAGAAACGCCGGGGCGTTTTCCATGAATCCCATGAAGTCGTAGCGGTGATCGTCGCTGAGCATCAGGATGATGTTTCGCCTCGCAGTGCGTGGCGAGGGCGTCCCGCCCTCGAATCGCGGGCTGCCAGCCCGCGACACGGCCCGCGACATCAAGATTCCGGCTGCACCGCACCCAACCAGCTTCAGGAAATTGCGCCGACTGTGCGCCGACCTTTGTGCTTTGCCGTAGGTTGCCTTCATTTGAATTATTCTAAGCCAAAGACCATTTGATTGTAAAGACTTTCGCGTGTTAGAATGAGCAGATGGACGATATTCTCGATAGCAGCGATGATAGCATCTACGAGATCGCTACGTCATCAACCGGGCCAAGAGGTCGGCTACCTTTGGATGAAAAGCTTCTTGTCGAAAGTCCCAGCGGGGATGTCTTTGGGATGAGTCAAAATGTCGGCATGGGATGGGACCCGGACAAGCTAACGCAAGAGCAGTTTCTGCTGCTCAGCACCCAGGCGGGTATTCGGGCCGGCGACGGCACCCCCATAGCTCTTGGCTACCACACGGGCCATTGGGAAATCGGCTTGCTGACGGCGGCTGCGGCGCAGGAACTGCAACGCCTGGGTTGCATCCCGTTTGCGGCCTTCTGCTCCGACCCGTGTGACGGACGGACCCAGGGCACGCCCGGCATGATGGACTCTTTAGCCTACCGCAACGACGCCGCCACCGTCTTTCGCCGCCTGATTCGCAGCTTGCCCACAGCAAAAGGGGTGCTCGGCGTGGCGACGTGCGACAAGGGTCTGCCCGCCATGATGATGGCTCTGGCCGCGATGCACGAGCTGCCTTCTGTGCTGGTTCCGGGCGGCGTGACGCTCCCACCCATCGAAGGCGAGGACTTGGGCAAGATTCAGTCCATCGGCGCCCGTTTTGCCCACGGCCAGGTGACCCTGGAGTACGCCAGGCAGATGACCTGCAGCACGTGTGCCAGCGCCGGCGGGGGCTGTCAATTCCTCGGAACGGCGGCGACGTCCCAGGTGGTTGCCGAAGCGCTTGGGCTATGCCTTCCGCACACGGCGCTTGCGCCATCGGGCCAGGAAATCTGGCTCGATGCGGCGCGTCGTTCGGCCAAAGCGCTGGTGAGGCTGCACAAACGAGGTCTTGCCGTCAAAGACATTCTGACGGATGCCTCCATTCGCAATGCGATGGTCGTTTACGCGGCGTTCGGTGGTTCCACCAATCTGCTTTTGCATATTCCCGCTATCGCTCATGCAGCGGGTTTGACGCGGCCTACCCTGGAGGATTGGAAGAAACTCAACCGGCAGGTGCCGCGTCTTGTTGACGTTCTGCCCAACGGGCCGGTGGGGCATCCCACCGTACGGGCTTTCATGGCGGGCGGCGTGCCGGAAGTGATGCTGCAATTGAGAGAGCTTGGTCTTCTTAGCCTGGATGTCCTGACCATATCCGGTGAACCGCTGGGCAGGCTGCTCGACTGGTGGGAGGCATCGAGCCGCCGCCGGCGACTGCGCGACCTGCTCCGCGACAAGGATGGCGTCGATCCCGACGAGGTCATTATGAACCCTGCTCGAGCGCAGCAGTGCGGCTTGACCAGCACCGTCACCTTGCCGATGGGAAATCTGGCTCCGGAAGGCTCGGTCATCAAGAGCACGGCTATCGACCCGACCCTATTGGACGCGGACGGTGTCTATCGGAAAATCGGCCCGGCCCGCGTGTTCACGACCGAATCGGCCGCCATCCGAGCGATAAAATCAGGGGCGGTCCGACCCGGCGACGTTATCGTGCTGGTATGTGCAGGTCCGATGGGTAGCGGAATGGAAGAGATCCTCGAGATAACCGGCGCTTTGAGGTACCTTTCATGGGGAAAAGACGTGGCGGTCATTACCGACGGCAGGTTCAGCGGCGTCAGCACCGGCGCCTGCATCGGTCACGTCGCACCGGAAGCCCTGGCGGCAGGTCCCATTGGAAAACTGCTGGATGGTGACATCATCCGGATCGTCATCGACTGCAAAAACCTGGAAGGAAGCATTGACTTGATCGGCGAGCCTGGCTCCGGGGCCGAGCAGCAAAGTGTTGAGCTTGGCACGCGGATCCTGGCCGAGCGGCCCTTGCGGCCCGACCTGAAGCCTCATCCAAGTTTGCCCGACGACACGCGCCTGTGGGCTGCTCTGCAGGAAGCTGGCGGAGGAACCTGGAGCGGTTGCATCTACGACGTTCATGCTATTCTCGAAGTGCTCAAAGCCGGTAAAGAAACCTTGAAGAAGGGCCAGCCGACGATTAGATTGTGATTTTCTTTTTTTGACAGGGATAGGATGATGGGACAAAACCGCAAAAAGCTTTCCGGTGTTTTTGCTCCGGTAGCGACACCTTTTGTCGCCGATGAGCTGAGCCTCGATGATTTGAGGTCTAATCTGAGAGAGCTCAACAAGACCGGCCTTGCCGGCTATCTGGCGCTTGGCTCAAACGGCGAATTCAAAAGTCTGACCGACAAAGAGCAAATCCGCGTTCTGGAGGTCTTCGCCGAAGAGAAGGGCGATAAGGTCGTTATGGTGGGCACGGGTTGCGAATCCACCAGGCAGACCATCGAGAAATCGAGATTGGTTTGCGAGATGGGCTTTGACTATGTTAGTGTTTTGACGCCGTGTTATTTCCCCAGACAGATCGACGGCGGTGCTCTGCGGAGCCATTACGAACGGATAGCCGATTCGATTGACGTGCCCGTACTGCTCTACAACGCGCCGGGCTTCACGGGCGGGATGAAAATACCGCCGCAGACTGTGGCGGAGCTTTCCCGGCATCCTAATATCGTCGGCATGAAGGATTCCTCGCCGGACGGGCCGGCCAAGTTCCTGACTTGCCTCGACCCTGCCGAGGATTTTAACATTTTGGCCGGCTCGGCGAATTTCTTCTATCCGAGTCTTCACCTGGGAGCTTCGGGCGGCGTGGTATCGGTTACGAATTTTCTTCCCGGCCCCTGTTGCGAGCTGTACGACCTGTTCACACAGGGCAAATACGAGCAAGCGAAGGAGCTCCATTTCAAACTTGCCCGGCTGAATGAAGCCATTTCGGGTGTTTGGGGCGTGCCGGGTGTCAAAGCGGCCATGGACCTGACGGGTTTTCGAGGGGGCCAGCCTCGCTGCCCGCTCAAGGCCGTGACAAATGGAGCCGCCGAGCAGATCAGGCAGCACCTTGAAAACGAATTCGGAATTTAGAATGTAGAACGCAGAAGCATGAATTCTCATTTCCCAGTTCTCAATTCTAACCTCGCGGAAAACGCCACCATCCTGGCAGTCGATATCGGAACGACCGGCATGAAAATGGGCGTGTTCCACGTTCTTGACGGGGCGATGAGTTTAGTCAGGCAATTCTCGCAGGGATATGAGGCCAACATCTATAACGACGGCCTGTTCGGCGATATTGAGCAGGACAAATGGAAGGGGGCATTTGCCGCCGGGTGCAGGGCGATGCAGGATGCTATTTCTCGCGTCGATGTCGTTTCTCTCTCAGGGACCACGCCCGGCCTGACGGCCATGGATGAAAACGGCGAAGCGCTTTACCCTGCTATACTCATGCTCGATCAGCGTTCTCGCCGGCAGGCCCAATGTATCGTAGAGACCGTCGGCATCAAGACGCTGCTCGATACCACGGGCAATATGCCGGTCGCCGGCGGCTGCTCGCTGGCAAGTATTCTCTGGATCAGGGACAACTATCCTGACATATTCAGGAAGACTCGCACGTTCGGTCACTCCAATACGTACATCGCCCGTTGGCTGACGGGCGAGGCGGCCATCGATCCGTCGAGCGCCTCTCTGACAGCCCTGTACAACACCGTTGCCAATGATTTATCCTGGAACGAAGATATTGCCGGGGCCTTTGGCATCCGCCTGGATCGGCTTCCGCGCATCATCCCGGCGTACGCGAGCGTCGGCCGCGTAAGCAAAGCCCTGGCCGGACAACTGGGATTCGAGAGAGAGCCCGCCGTTCTGATCGGCGGCAATGATGCCGTCCTGGCCGCGTATTCGGTGGGGATCAAGGATCCTGGAGATATCATCAATGTAAACGGAACGTGTGAGATCACGCTGGTCTGCCTCGATCGATGCCTGCCTTCGGCTAATTACAATATCCGCGCTGCCATCCTGCCGGACCGGTGGCTGACCCTGCACGTGATGAATGCGGGCGGAAAGGCGCTGGATTGGTTCAAAGGGCTGTTCTGTAGCGAATTGAGCGACGAGGAATTCTACGAGCGGTTCCTTCCGGCGGCGATTGAAAGCTGGCTCGATTCGCAGAGTGGCGTCACTTATGTGCCTTATCTGATGGGTTCTCGCTACAGCTTGGCCCATGAGATAGCCCATTGCCAGCATGTTTTGTCCTCTGAGGCATTTCATCGCACGGGCCAAGAGCCGCTCAAGGCCCAATTGTTAGGATTGACCCACCAAACCAGCCGGGAAGAAATATTGGCTGCAATCGTCCGGGGGCTGTGCGAATACCAGAAGGCGCACCTGGATGAGATCGCCAAAGACGTCCCCCTCAAAAACATTGTCCACGTCACCGGCGGGGCGCTCAATCCCGCTCTGATTCGGGCCAAATCGAAGTGGATGAGAGACTGCCAATACGTCTATCAAGAGCAATCATCGCTGAAGGGGGCCGCCATGCTGGCCTTGACGCAGAATACAGCAGACGGGAGACTGGAACCAGAACACGCAGTGACTAAAGTGCCTAAGGTTAAAAGTGACTAGAGTTGACGGGCCTTGCCTCATTTTAGTCACTTTAGTTCACTTTAGCTCACTTTAGTCACTTTAGGACTTTTGGAGTTTTGACTTATGATATGGAGCCTGCACCCGCTGATGATTCTTGCCGTCGGCATGGCGACCGTCATCCTGATGATTACGCTGCTGAGGATGAATGCGTTTATTGCGCTGATTACCTCGGCTCTGATCGTAAGCTTGCTCGCCCCCGGCGAATTGTCGGAGAGAGTCAGCCGGGTGGCGAAGGCATTTGGAGATACGGCCGGAAGCATCGGCATCGTCATTGCCCTGGCCGTCGTCATCGGCAAGTGCATGATGGACAGCGGTGCGGCGGACCGCATCGTCCGAGCATTCCTGCGGCTGTTGGGGGAAGAACGCAGCTCCACGGCGCTGATGGCCAGCGGCTACGTGCTCGCTATTCCCATATTCTTTGATACGGTGTTCTATCTGCTGGTGCCGCTGGCGAGGTCGATGCACCGCCAGACCAGGAAACATTACCTGAAATATGCGATGGCCATTGCCGCCGGGGGCGTGATTACGCATTCGATTGTCCCGCCCACCCCGGGGCCGCTCGTGATGGCCGATACTCTCGGCATTGATGTCGGCGTGATGATTATGGCGGGCGCGCTGGTGGCGATTCCCGCTGCCTTTGTCGGCATGTTCTTCTCGGGGTGGCGGGACCGGCGAATGAATATTCCGATGAGACCGCTCGGGGACGAGCACTCCGAGCCCGAGCCGCTCCAAGACCATCAGTTGCCGGGCCTGCTGGTCTCGAGCCTGCCGATTGTCCTGCCGGTGCTGCTGGTCTCGGCCAACACGATCTTTCACGCAGCGGCCAAAGGCGCCGCCGCTGGTTCGGGCCTGGGCCGGGCCGCCGACGTGGCCGCCGTTCTGGGTGACGTGAATCTGGCGATGCTCATCTCAGCGGCCATCGCCATGGTGACGCTCAAGAGCAAGCGCGCTCTGACAAACGCGGAATTGGCAAAAGTCGCCGAAGTTTCGCTGATGAGCGGGGGGATAATTATCCTGATAACAGCCGCCGGCGGAGCCTTTGGCGCGATGCTCAAGACCGCCCAAATAGGTCCGGCCATCGAAAGCCTGGTCAAGAGCGATGCCGGCCAACCGACAGGCGGTTTAATGCTCATGCTGCTCGGCGCCCTGATCGCCTCGGTGATCAAGATTGCACAAGGCTCGAGCACCGTAGCCATGATCACCTCGTCGGCGATGATTGCCGCCATGGTGACCTCGACAAAGACATTGGGGTATCACCCCGCGTACCTGGCGACCGCCATCGGGGGCGCGTCGATGATGGGCTCGTGGATGAACGACAGCGGGTTCTGGATATTTGTGAAGATGACGGGCCTGACCGAGGCCGAGGGGCTCAAATCCTGGACGCCTCTGCTGGCCATCGTCGGTTTCACCGCCGTCGTCGTCTCGTTCCTGTTAGCTTTGATTCTGCCGATGGCGCCGCATTGAAAGAAATGAACCAGGAATCGACCATGTTGCAGAGCGAACCATGCTGGTATGAGCGGAACTGGCGATGGTTCGTGCTCGGGACGCTCTTTCTGGCGACCTTCCTGAGCTATTTCGACCGCCAAATGCTCGGGGCGGCGATGACGCCCATCAGCGAGGAATTCAGGCTGACCAACGAGATGAAAGGCAACCTGCTGGCCGCCTTCCTGTGGACCTACGCGGGGGCACATCTGTTCGTCGGCCTGATCCTGGACCGGATCCGCAACCTCCGCTGGTTCTTCCCGGCGATGGTCCTGGCATGGTCGGCGACGACCGTGCTGGCGGGTCTGGCGACCACCTACCGACAACTGCTATTCATGCGGTGTCTGCTGGGAGTCTGGGAATCCGTGAACTTCCCCATCTGTATCATGCTCATCGCGCGGATCTTTCCGGCCCGCGAGCGGAGCCTGGCTTCCGGCATCTTCGCCAGCGGCGCGTTTCTCGCTACTCTGATCGCACCGAAGGTGGTCATTTACTTCTCAACACATTCCGACTGGCGGCACAGTTTCGTCCTGGCCGGCCTCTTGGGCGGCGCATGGCTGGTGCCGTGGCTGCTCATCTTCAGGCGGCGTTCCATGTCCGACTCGTCGGACCTGTCGGACCGGGATCGGCCAGTCCTCGCATCCAAGTCCGACACGGTTTTGGCGGTCCTGCGGTCGCCGGCCTTCTGGGCGGTGGCCTTGATCGGCATCGGGATCATCCCATCCCTTTATTTCTCGACCCAATGGCTCCCCACCTGCCTGGAGAAGTCCCTGAAGCTCACTTACGGGCAGAAACTCGGCAATTACCTGCTAGTGATCTATCTCATGCAGGATGCCGGCCTGTGGATCGGCGGAGCGGCGGTCCTGTGGCTGGCCAAGCACGGCGTGACGATCCTGACCGCGCGCAAAGCGGTCATTGTTGTCGGGTACTTGATGATGATCAGTATCGCTCTGCTGGGCCGGGCCGAGACCGCACTCGCGTACATCGTCGTGTTCTGTTGCTTCACCTTCGGCATCGGCGTCTTCCTGGGCAATCAGCACGCATTCAAGCAGGATGTGGTCAAGAGCCATGTTGCCACCGTCGCGGCCTGGGTAGGCTTCATCGAGATGATGTTCACGGCCTTCGTCGTGCAAAGGGTCGGTAAGATGATCGGCGAGCAATCCGACTTTGATCCCGTGTATCTGGTCCTGGCGGGCCTGACGACCTTTGCCCTCCTCGTCGTCTTGGTCCTCCTGCGGCCGAAATGGCTCAGGATTGAGTAGTTGAGGAGAGATCATCGGAGACAGTCATGCTTCAACGCCAACCAATCAGAATTCGGGTCTTTGCACTGCTGCTTGCGACAGGTGTGTTACCCTGTGCCGGGACGGAACTGCCGAGGTTGAGGGTCAGTGACAACAGCCGCTTTCTTGTCACCGAGAAAGGAACACCGTTCTTCTGGCTGGGGGATACGGCCTGGAACCTGTTTCAGCGGACTTGCCTGCAGGAGTCGCCCGATCAACCTGGTATCGAAAAGTACTTCGTTGCCCGCGCGAAACAAGGCTTCACGGTGATTCAGGCAACCCTGGTGCAGGGGATCAAACCCAACAACTACGGGCACGATCCGTTCACGAAGGGCGAATCCCCGCGTGCGAAGATCGGACCGGGGCCGGAGGATGATTATTGGGACGTGGCCGACCGGTTGATCGAGCTGGGCGAGAAGCATGGTCTCTATATGGCCTTGCTGCCGATCTGGCTGAGCAGCCTGAATGATAAGGACCCGATCGTGCGCGACCCGCAAGTCGCCTATCGCTACGGTCATTTTCTCGGCCGCCGGTACGGGCACAAGACGCATATCATCTGGGTCCTGGGCGGTGACCCCTGGGGAAAGGGCACGGACGTGGACAACCCGCTTCGCCTCGCGATGACGCGAGCCCTGGCTGAGGGCATCGCCGACGGTGTCAACGGCGCCGATCAGCAGGACGGCAAAGCGGACTACTCCACAACCCTTATGAGCTTTCATCCGAAGGGAGGGCATCACTCCTCCTCCGAGCTTCTGCATGCCGAGCCGTGGCTGGATTTCAACATGATCCAGACCACGACACATTTTAGCGTGCACAACTACGAGACCGTCGCCATCGACTATGGCAAGACGCCCGTGAAACCGACCCTGGACGGCGAGGTGGCCTACGAGAATTCGCTGTCCCTGCGACAAGAGGAGCCGCAGGACCGGCGGATCGCGCCTTGGGACGTCCGGCGTGCGGCCTATTGGGCCGTTTTCGCCGGAGGGTTTGGGCACACCTACGGCCACCGGTCCTTCATCCAGTGGACCCGCAAGGGCGAGAACACCGGACGTGGCGGCGATGTCCCGTGGTACGAAGTGCTCGACGCCCCCGCTGCGAACCAGATGCGCCATTTGCGGGCGCTGATCGAGTCGCGTCCTTTCCTCAGCCGCGTCCCGGACCAGGGCCTGCTTGTCGGCGACCCTGGCACGGGCGATCAGCACATCCAGGCCACGCGCGGCGATGGGTACGCGTTCATCTACATACCCACGGGACGCCCGCTCACCGTCAAGCTCAGCGTTATCTCGGCGGAGAGAATCAAAGCCTGGTGGTTCGATCCCCGAACAGGGCAAGCCAAACTTATCGGCGAGTTTGAAGCCAAGGCAGAACGAGAGTTCGTTCCCCCCTCCAGCGGCCCGGACAGCGATTGGGTGCTGGTGCTGGATGACGCGGCCAGAGGCTTTCCCTCGGTTCGTAGTGTGTCCCTAAACGTATCAAGAGCAGTTTTTTGGCGGATGCTATTGTGAATCCATTCGATATCAGCCAATTCTGGCGGCCGTTTCGGGAAGACTCGAAGCGGTTTCAGGAAGTCTTTTCGCACCACGATGGCTACTCTCGGCTCGTACGGGAGACCGAGACGCTGGCCTACCTTATCCGCAGCTATTCGGTCTATTCGATGACCTGCGGTGCCTTGGGCCATCCGGGAGGCAGCTTCTCCGAGGCTGAGATCCTCGCGGTGCTGTACAACTACGTTTTGCGCTTCGATGCAAGGGATCCGCAGTGGCCCGCGCGTGACGTGTTCTATCTGTCGAAATGCCACACTTGTCCGGGGCTTTACAGCGTGCTGGCTCTGTTCGACTATTTCGACATCCGTGATCTGACACGGTACGGCCAGTGGGGTTCTCATCTGGAGAGCCACCCGGATAGCACCAAGACGCCTGGCGTGGAAATCTCGGGCGGCTCGCTCGGGCAAATCCCCGGTGTGGCCGTCGGGCGGGCGCTTGGAATTCGCCGGCGCGGGCCCGACCAGGGGGACCGCATGGTCTATTGTGTCATCGGCGACGGTGAATGTAATGAGGGCGCCGTCTGGGAGGCCTTCATGGCGGCCGGCCATTATCGGCTGGATAACCTCGTTTTTCTCATCGACTACAACAAGGTTCAGGCCAAAGGTTTCGTTCAGTCCGATATGGCCATCGAGCCTCTTGCGGACAAGCTCGCTTCGTTCAATCTCGAGCCTTGGGAGGTGAACAATGGCCATGACGTAGCGGAGATGATTGACTTATTCAACACCCTGCACACGCAGCGAAGGGGCAAACCCAACGCCCTGATACTGAACACCATCAAGGGCAAGGGCATCGGCGCCTGCCAGTACAATCCCAACTGGCACACCAGCGCCCCCAGAAACAAACAGACGGCTCAGGACTGGCTCCTGGAGCTTTGGCAGCGCGACGGCAAACGGCTCGGTGTGCCCGAGCAATTCCCCGTCGCGCTGGGCGAAGCCATCACGATTATGCCTCCCCTGCACGAAAACCCGGACCAGATCATCGAAAAGCAAGCGTAGAAAGGCGTAGGTGTGACACTCCAATCCCAGAAAAAAATGCAGAAAAAGTCAAAAAATACGTAGGAACACCTGTTGACATCTTGACAGGACCCGTTTAAATGGAGTTGGTATCATTGAAACGCGGCAGCTTCGAGAGACAATAAAGACGGGGGGACGATGAGTGTTTCGTGGTTTTGTGATGCTCGTCACTTGAGCATCGAGGAAAGAAGACTAATTCAAAAGGGAGACCATCATGCAAATCCTCTCTAAGGCTATCATTTACCTGGGCCCGGTTCTAACGCTGGTGGCTTTAATCATCGCATGCACGTGGCAACCAAGGAGGGGCAAAACACTCATATGCATTTACTTGCTCTTGTTGCTCATCGCAGGCGTTCTGTTCCGTGTTGTGATCACGTTAGTCAATCGTGACGTGATCGAATGGTCATCGCTGACGGCCCGTTCACTGAATATCTCACAGATCATTAGCTACCATTTAGCCGAAGTCACGCTTCTTATCTATCTTATCATACTGCGAAAAACCCCAATGTGGGCTCGTTCTGAGGCTGTCTCGGGGGGCCGCGATACATCCGCTGCTGACTGTCCGGCAGGGCCCTCGGCCTCAGAGCGTGAACCGACTGAACCAACCATCAGCCAAGACCGCCCTTCACCGATGCCTCAGCGCGAACCCTCGTCAAAACCTTCACGAGCATGCAGTATACCAGGCGTGATCGCAGGGCTGCTTGTCATGGCCATTGGTGTAGGTAATCTATTGATTCACAAGCGCGACGGCATGGAACCTGCGATGAACCTCTGGAGTTCTGGCGCTTGGCTATTCGCTGGAGGTTTAATAATCGTCAGGTCCTTCCTCGGCCCATTCGGATTACTGAAATTATTCTTGATATTTTTCGGAGGATTTTTGTTGTGGCTTAACGTTCCCTTGATCCCGCACGACTTTCGTATGGCTCAAGCTGCTATGGTTAAATCCGAGGCTTATGGCGGAATCGTTGGTCGGCTTCTTGTTATAGGACTTGGAATTCTTCTGCTCGTGTTCGGTTTGAGGAGACGAAAAGCAGTATCTTGTACGACCCATGAGGTTACGGCCAAGGAAGGTAGCACAGAGCAAGCTGTTCCAGAGTGTTCAGCAGATACTCCTGACTCATTGACGAACCCAGGGTCCACAACTTAGGAGGCTTCCCGCACGGGGTTATGGGATTGTTGAGTTTGTAGCACCGTTCCACTGCTCACAAAGACAAATGGAAAATCTCGGCTGTATAACAGACTGTGGAGAAAACAAATGAAAGAAAGGAGATAAATTCAAATGGCAAAATATCGCATGACGGTTTGTGGATTTTTTTTATTAATACTGGTTGGATGTGCTCCGAAGGGGACAGGGCCTGTGTTTTCACCCAATCCAGCCCCGCATGGAATGGCAACTGTTTATCACTACCGGCTTCAAAGAGGATTAGGGAGCGGGGCGGCTTTTGCTTTAATCTCCAACGGTCATGTGGTTTGCATAATTGGCAATGGAGGCTATTATGTCCAACATCTTAACCCGGGAGAATACGAGTATGAAAAAGTCTTTCAGCAACATAATCCCGTTGGTTTAATTCCGCAAGCGATCGACAACGCACTTGCAAAACCTGAGCATGCTTATACGATTACTGTAGAGCCAGACAGAAGCTATTTTCTTAAATGGTCCTATTCAGGAAAGATTGAACCAATTCAGAAAGATGTCGCCCTGAAAGAACTTCAAGGACGGAGAGAGTTCGAGCCAGTTAGATAATCCCGCGCTGAGACTTAGGACAGCCACACGCAATTGGGATTAGTTGGTGAATTCCGGGGACATCTACGAGCAAGCCTTTGTCAAGACGATTGCGGGATTTCCAAACATCTACTCTGCGTCACCCGGTTGCGGAGAGCCACGCGATTACGTTCGGGCCGGCTCCAGTCGCCTTAACGAGGTCGTTGCGCCTCGGTTCCCACAAACGGAGTCCGGCCGAATGATCCCGCCCATCGTCACGCATTCATCCTGCCTTCCCATATCCCCTGATTCTGTTGACTGACACTCATTCTCTTATTGCCACTTGAGGTGTATCCTATACTTTTGGCCACGTAGCCACTTTCCAATTGGTATTTCTATTTCCTCATTGGCCTCTATTTCGATGATTCGCACTTTGTTAAGATAAATAATCTCTTTTTCTTTGAGTAGGTTTGCATCCGTGGCAATATTGGAAGCGCTATCCTGTGAACAGTCATTACGAAACGTGATGCGCAAATTTTGTGTGATATCTGGTGTACCCCTTAATGGGCATGAGCCTGCGACCTCAGCCAAGCACTTTATTTTGGTGGTGCAAGCATTGCGGATGTGCAACATGGACTCTTTGGACTCTGACATATAACTGGAGATGTGGACAAAGCCATCGGAACCGATAGTGGCGTCGGATTGGAGCGCAGAGAATTCAAACGCGAATACGCGGACAGCCAATTTTTGGTCAGCGTTTTTGATGATGTACTCCTTCTCGAACACTAATCTGTCGGAAACCGATTTGTCCGAACAAGAAGAAATCGCGATGGCAAGTATCAATACGAACGCCATGCGCGTCATTGCAGCAAGCCCATCGCTCTGAGAACCGCTATGACTAGACAGTCTCTCCATCAACAATCTTTCTGGCGTTGCTTTCTTGAAGTATGCTGAACATCGATTGTCTCTAAACACACGCGTAGATCGAGCGCCCTGTTTTCACGCAAAACCACTATGTTTGAATAGTACCTGGATCCTCGGTCTCAAGTCAACTATGGTGACTATGTATTTCTTGTCGCTTGGCCTTGATTTTTGCTCAAAAAATGAGGATTGCCGAAAAATTATTAGATTTTTTTGGGGCGGCGGGCAGTTTCACTTCGTGTGGGATAGGTCATCACTTCTTCGAGGTAATAGTGGGGTCAAACCTACACATTTCACATTCTTTCACAAGCAATCCTTGCGGTTTCTGGGCCCAAGATGCTCAACCACGCGGCGCCCCCGGTTCCGTCAAGGTGTGCGGCAGATACCGCCGGCTGCGCCTCAGGCGCCGTCCCGAGCCTGCGAGGGAATGCCACATCCATGTCACCGTAGGCACTTTAGGCACTCTCAACTTTAGTCACTTTAGTTCACTTTTCTTTGCGGGTTCGCCCTGATTGATGTAACTCGTGTTGGCGCCGGGTTGTTTGCCGACGCCGCGGCGTATCAGGGCTTGCAAATCAGCGGAAGATGGGTTATCGTTCTGGCATGGCACAGTTCACAATACCGGCACGGAATGAAACACAGGAGATGCGATACCAGATGGGCTACGCGCTGGCCGACCTGGCCGCCGAGTTCCCGAACATCGTTGCGGTCGATGCGGACCTGCGCAGCAGCTCGGGCCTTCATATCTTCGAGCACTTCCACCCCGACAAGCTCGTCAAGGTCGGCATCGCCGAACAGAATATGATCAGTATCAGCGCGGGCCTCAGTCAGGAAGGGTACATTGCCTTTCCGTGTACCTTTGACGCCTTCTGCCGACGTTTTCTCGACCAGTTGTACATTTCGGTCGCGTACAGCCAGACCAACGTGAAAGTCTTAGGAGCTTATGTCGGGCTTTTTACCGGCAAAGCTGGCGCCACCCACCAAAGCGACAAAGAGCTTGGCGTCCTGCTGCGCATCCCGAATCTGCGGGTTGTTGAGCCGGGCTTCAACGAGGAGATGCGCCAGGTGCTGCGCGTGGCGGTCGAGACGCCGGGACCGTTCTATCTCCGCATCGTGCGCTGCGAGGTCGAGGACGACGAAATCGGGCCGGGTTACCGCTTCGAGCTTGGACGAGGCACTACCGTGATAGACGACGGCACCGACGTCGGCCTTGTCAGCACGGGCTGCATGATTCGCACCGCCAAACGGGCTGCGGAAAAGCTGCTCAAACGAGGCGTCAAAGTTAGATTAGATCATCATCCAAGTCTGAAGCCCTTCGACAAAGAATTGCTTTATGACATGGCCGGAAAAGTGCCCGCTATTGTCACGCTCGAAAATCACTGTGTCAGCGGAGGGCTTTTCTCCTTAGTGGCCGAGGCCCTGGCGCTCAAAGGCACACAGGTTCCCGTCGGGGCCATTGGGACCGACCCGGAAGATTTCATCCACACCGGCCACGTTAATGATTTGTTGGCGCACTACAAGATGACTTCCGACCACGTAGTGGAGAAAGCCCTCGGATTTTCGATCCCTTGACTTCGCTCGGGACAAGCTTACGATTTATGATTTACGATTTTGGATGGGAACTACGAATGAAAACTCCGGATTTGCGATTTACGGTTTACACGCCTTGCCACGAAGTCACTAAGGCACGAAGCAATAAAGACCGAACATCGAATATGGAATATCGAATAACGAACGCCGAATGTCGAAGTAAATCGCTGGCGCCGCCGTCGCGAGCCTCGTTTACTTCAGTCTTGGATATTCGATATTCATTATTCGTTATTCTCTTGCCCTTGGCGGCTTTGTGTCCCTTCGGCTACGCTCAGGGCATGCTTGGTGGCCAAATTCGGGCCGATGCCCCTGCTGAGCGGGCTTCCGATGTGACGATGGTTGCATTCGCGGAGCCCTGGACGTCACCCTACCGGGTCGATCCGAACCGCCCATTCCAGGTGGTCAACGCCGAGGGCAAGCACTTGTTTATTCTCAACAAGACCGCGTGGCTGTATTTTGGCTGCAAGCAGCCGGAAGCCGTCCTCGACCGGGCGGTAAAGCAGGGCGTCAACGTGCTGCGCGTGAGCCTGGAGGGCCGGTACTACTACGAAACCGTTGGCATTGAGCTTTGGCCCTGGGGCGGCACGCGAGATAGTCCGGTATGGGACCAATTCAACCAGGTGTACTGGGACGAAGTGGAGCGGCGGATTCGCATGGCCGGGGAACGAGGCATCGGCTTTGACGTCGTGTTTTATTGCACGCTGACGCCTTCGGCCGCCGAAATCCAGTCGCAGCGCGCTTATTGGGCCTACGCCCTGGAGCGGCTGGGAAAGTACGCCAACATCCTCACGTGGGAAATCGCCAATGAGTACATCAAGAACGAAGACCTCCAAAGGCAAGTAGCCGGATTCTTCCACGAAAACGACCCATACAACCGGCCGATATGCACCTCCGACGGCACGACGGACGACGCCGCCTGGCCCGATAGACCCTGGCTGGACCTGGCGGTCAATCACACGTGTACCTCCTCAAGCGAGCGCCACGACTTGAAGGACTGGTACCTGGCGCTGGCGCGCAACACTCGCTCGCATGGCAAGCCCGCCTTCTGCAACGAGTCAGGCAGGGAGAACCGTCACGGCAACAACGACGGCGTCCACCGGCGCAAGCAGGGCTGGTTGTGGTGCTCGGCAGGGGGGTTCTGGACGTGGCATTCGTGGGACGGCTGTGAGGGAATCGACGATGTGAACTACGCAGCGCCAGGGCAGGAATTTCTCAAACCGATGGCCGATTTCTTCCGGGCTTTGCCGTTCGGGGAGCTTTGCCCCAATTATACTGGTCTGACCACTGACCAGCCTGGGATTGTCTGGGCCACGCTGGCGCGGCCTGATCGCTCGGTCGTGGTTATGTACTTGTGTACCCGAACGACGGGTCAGGTCGCGGAAGCCGTAGTCGCACAGGTTCGGCTCCCGGCGGGCAGTTATCGCGTTACCCTGCAGCGGCCTTCCGACCTGGCGGTTGTCTTGACGATCGATCATCGCTCCGGCGGACCGAACCAATCCGACCGGCTTGTCTTGCCTGATTTCACCGACGACATGGTCGTGACGGTTCGCAAGATGGGGCGATTCTGAAATGAGAAGCAATGAACTGGACATCGATCCTGTAAGGCTCTTCGGCGATTACATGAAGGTGACCGGCGTGCCTGACCTTGCGCCGGGACGCGGGCCGGACCCGAGGTTGTCGGGCAAGAAACTGGGGGTCGTAAACGGCTCATCGTGGGTCAGCCTGTGGTGTACGTATTTCGGGAAGCTCATGCTGCCCGGCGTGAAGATCATCAACGTCGGCAACGAAGCCGTCCAGTTGAATTTCATGCGCGCCCACAAACGGGGCGAGCCGTGTCCCCCGCAGATAAATATTGACTTGTTCTGCCGATACGCACGGGACCTGTTCGACTTGGTGGGAGTGGACGCGGTTCTGATTTCGTGCTCGACGATGAATCGGGCCTTCAGGCAAGTCCGCGACGCGATGAAGCCGCTTCGCGTGCCGGTCGTGCAAATCGATGAGGCGATGATGGAGGAGGCCGTCAACACCGAAGGAAGAATTTTGGTGATCGCCACGCACGGTCCCACGGTCAAGAGTACGACAAGCTTGCTTGAGGAGACGGCCACGCGCCTGCGCAAGTCCGTCCGCTTCGTGGGAGAAACCGTCGAGGAAGCCTTTGAGCTGTTAGGGCAGGGCAAGATCGCCGAGCATAACGAAGTCATCGCCGGGACGATTCGCAAGGCCATGCAAAAGCAGACCATAGACATTGTTGTCCTGGCCCAGTTATCGATGTCGGTGTTTTCGTTCTCGCACCCAGACCCCATTGCGGATTTTGGCGTCAAAGTGCTCAATAGCGGCCAAACGGGCTTCCGAAGGGTCGGGGAGGTTCTCGCGAGCCGAGGCCCGAAGCCTGACAATTGACAATGAATCGCAAGGAACTGCTCGATAGAACCTTTGATTGCGAATGTGGACGCAGCCACAGCGTACCTATTCGGCAACTCATCTACGCGGAAGATGCCCTGGAGCGGTTGCCTGATGTGTTAGGTTCGCTCGTGGGCGGACGCCGCGTTGTTGTGATTGCCGACCGACGGACCTGGGACATCGCCGGCCGGCGCGCGCACGATATCCTCGGGCAGTCGCATTGGTCCGTGGACGACATTGTTGTGCCCGATAGCGACCGTGGCGGTCCCGTCTGCGATGACATCACCCATGACTGGCTTAACACACGCCTGCCGCCTACCGATATTGCTCTTGCCGTGGGTTCCGGCGTTATCAATGATTTGACAAAGTGGTCGGCTTTTGACCATGACATGCCTTACGCGGTGATGGCAACCGCCGCGAGCATGAATGGTTTTACCGCTGCCAATGTTGCTCCTACGCTCCAAGGCGTAAAAACCCTGATCCGCGCGCGGGCGCCGTTAGCGGTTTTTGCGGCCCCCTCGGTCATTGTCGGGGCACCTTTCGAGCTTACCTCCGCCGGCTTCGGCGACGTCATCGCCAAGCCGGTCAGCAGCACCGACTGGCTGCTCAACCATTTCTTCTATGGTGAACACTTCTGCCGGTACTGCAGCGAGATCTTCAGTGAGTTGGAACCGTACTACCTCGAGCGTCCCGGCGATGTCAAAGACCGAAAACCTGCCGCCATCGAAGCCTTGTTCAAAGCCCTGCTGTATTCCGGCATCGCCATGACAATCATGGGTACCTCGGCACCGGCGTCCGGCGGAGAACATCTGCTCAGTCATACACTTGACATGATGTCCAGCGTCGATGGCGTCCGTCACGACCTTCATGGCCGGCAGGTGGGCCTCGGCACGCTGTTTGCCTCGGCTCTCTACGAGCGTATCGTTCGGATTGAGAGCCCCGCCCGTTCAGCGGTGCCCACCGATATCGATAGTGGTTTCTGGGGCCCCTTGGCTGAGAGTGTCCGCCAGCAATACCAACCAAAGAAACCCAAACTCGAAATCATGGCGGAGAGATTATCCGGCGGCGAAACGTGGCGGACCTTTCTGGCTACTTGCCGCCATAAGGTTCGTTCTCCTGATCAGATCAAGAGCTGCCTTCGGGCTGCCGGCGCCGCACACACCTTCGCGGACATCGGATGCACTCGCGAGCGTTTTCTTGCCGCCGTGCTGCACATGCACGAGATCCGCAACCGACCGACGGTCGTCGATTTGGCCTGGGTTCTCGGCGTTCTTCCCGCGGCGGCGGAAGAGATCGTTAACAGTTGGCTCACCACATGAAGATTATTTTCGATTTTCGATTTTCGATTTGCGATTGGTGAGCGTCGCGAGAAACATTTCAATCGGCAATCGGCAATCGGCAATCGCAAATCTTTTGCGTGCCATCGTAGCTTCTGTTAAACTGGTGAATGGGGACTGTTTGTAGTGTGCCCGTAAGGGCATTTGAAAGTAACGCCTTACGGCGTCACTACAAACAATTACCAATAACCAATAACCAATAACCAATAACCGAGCGATGAAGAAATGAGTAATGACGTAGAAAAGACGATCTTTTCAATGATGCGTGTCTGCAAATCGTATCACAGCAGAGTGGTACTGAAGGATATCTCCCTTTCCTACTTTTACGGTGCGAAGATCGGCGTCCTGGGGTTGAACGGGGCTGGGAAGAGTTCGCTTCTTCGTATCATGGCCGGCGTGGACCGGGAATATGACGGCGAAGCCGCGCTTTCTCCAGGATACACTTTGGGGTTCCTGGAGCAGGAGCCTCAGCTTGATTCCAGCAAGACGGTCAAGGAGATAGTTGAGGAAGGCTTGAGCGCCGTCGTGAACCTTGTGAAGGAGTATAACCAGATCGGTGACAAGTTTGCCGAGGCCATGCCGGATGACCAGATGAATCAGCTTCTGGAGCGTCAGGCTGTGCTGCAGGAGCAGATCGACCATCTGAACGCATGGGACATTGACTCGCGTTTGGAATTAGCGATGGATGCTCTGCGCTGTCCTGCGGGTGATACACCGATTCGCGTCCTTTCCGGGGGCGAAAAGAGGCGCGTGGGCCTGTGCCGGCTTTTGCTGCAGGAGCCCGATATCCTGCTGCTGGATGAGCCGACCAACCACCTCGACGCTGAAACGGTGGCGTGGCTCGAACGTCACCTTCAGCAATACCGCGGAACGGTGATTGCCGTGACGCATGACCGGTACTTCCTGGACAATGTCGCTGGCTGGATTCTGGAGCTGGACCGAGGGGTCGGCATTCCGTGGAAAGGGAACTACTCGTCCTGGCTCGAACAAAAACGGACACGCCTTCAACAGCAGGAGAAAACTCAAAGCGAGCGTCAGAAGACCCTGCAACGGGAATTGGAGTGGATCCACATGTCCCCCAGGGGCCGCCAGGCAAAGGGGAAAGCTCGCATCAATGCTTATGAAGCACTGTTGAACCGGGACAGTGAAAAGCAGGAAAAGGACCTGGAGATCTATATTCCGCCCGGCCCCCACCTTGGAAACGTGGTGATCAAGGCGGAGAATCTCTCCAAGGCATACGGCGAGCGTCTTCTCTTCGAGAATATGTCATTCGACCTGCCGGCCGGGGGTATTGTCGGCATCATCGGTCCGAACGGCGCAGGAAAGACAACGCTGTTCAAGATGATTACCGGCCAGGAGAAGCCGGACTCTGGGACGATTGTCATCGGTGAGACAGTCCATCTTGCCTATGTGGATCAGGACCGCGATACCCTTGATCCCGGCAAGACCGTCTGGGAAGTGATCTCCGGGGGCAAGGATACGATCAGGCTTGGGAGAATCGATGTGAACTCTCGGGCCTACGTTTCGCGTTTCAATTTCGCGGGGACCGACCAGCAGAAGAATGTCGTTGCTCTTTCCGGCGGCGAACGCAATCGCGTCCATCTTGCCTGCCTGCTCAAGGAGGGCTCCAACGTACTACTGCTGGACGAGCCCACCAACGATCTGGATGTCAATACGATGCGCGCTCTTGAAGAGGCGTTGGAGTGCTTTGGAGGCTGCGCCGTTGTGATTAGTCACGATCGATGGTTTCTCGATCGCATCGCGACACACATCCTTGCTTTTGAGGGCGATAGCACGGTCCGGTGGTTTGAAGGCAATTACTCAGACTATGAAGCGGACAGGAAAAGAAGGCTTGGAAGAGCTGCGGATGAACCACACCGGATCAAATACAGGCATTTGACACGAGGGTGAGCCATTGGCTCGGAGTTCCCGCTCGGAACGGCATCTCCGACTTTATCGCGCCGGCATGGTCGGGCGCATCCCCACGGCAAGACCGTGCGCGTCACCCGGAACGTCGGCATTCGGATCGATTATCTCCAGGTATCGGCGGCTATCGCGATCGATCGCGGCGGCCGGCTGCACGCTGCCGCTCGCCGTGTGGGTGTCAGAGGGCAGTGCATTCAGCGCAAGAGCAACCCCGAATATCAACAACAATCCCAACAGAAATCCAATTTTCTCATCGGAAGCCATCACACTACTCCTTCTAAAGGCGGGCATAGTCATCAGGTATCGGCGTTCTGAGCCGGGGCTCTAATGAGGGGCTCTGCTGCATCGGCGGAGCCGCCTGCGACTGAAGAAAGTCTGCCATGGCCCTCTCGACGAGCAGGAGTCTGCTGCGGCACGCTTCGCGATAGGTGGCAGCCTCAAGCGAAGCTTGGGGATGGCCACCCTCAGAGGAAACATCCCCAAAGGCTGCGCCTTTGAGGATGCCACCCGGCAATTCGTTTCCGGCCTGATTGTGCGACAGGCGCATTACAGGAATCATTTTGCTCTCAAGGTAGAACGACCTTATGTAGCTCTCGACCATCTCCAGCATAGTGTAGAAACGATAGTTCCTGCACAGCCATTTCAACTTGGGCAACGTGCTGTCCAAATTCACGTAGCACTTGAATTGTCGCATCAAACTCAGCGGCAGGCGTGGTTGATCCGGGTCGATCTCGCGCGGATGGACATAGACAATCAAGGGCTGCTTTGCCGCCTGCAACTTGTCTATTCCCCACTTGATCATTCGTCTGCTGGCCAGCCTCAAGTACCCGCCCCCAAAAAAACTGGTGCGACGGCCGAAAACCTCCACAATGGACATGGGAATCTCGAGCAAGTGTCCGCTTCGGGTCTCGACAAAATAGAGTCCGAGCAGCGAATCCGGGATCCCGCCGTGCCCTCTTGAGGCGGGAAATACGCTGGAGTCGTACTGATAACCCGCCTCTCTGATCACATCGAAAGCCCAAGCTGCTTTGTTCGTGATGCCAAAACCCGGCGCGCGGAAACCTCTGACTTGTTCTGCGATCATGTCTTCCAGGATGGCCTTGGCCCGAACAATATCTTGCCGAAACGCTTGTGGGCCTACTTCATAGGCCAGGACGTGGCCGTAGCCGTGACTGGCTATCTCGTGGCCGGCATTGTGGCACAGATGCACCAGAGCCTGATGCCGTTTGGCAAGCCACCCAAGCCAGAAAAACGTGACTTTCACCGAATACGTCTCGAGTACCTCAAGCAATGCTTCCAGATTTCTCTCGATTCGCGATTCGAGAGAGGGCCAGCTCGTTAGACTGGGTGCAGCGGGACTATCCAGGATGTGGTACCAGTCCTCAACGTCAACAGTCAGGCACGAATGTAGTCGGCCATTGGGCGGATTCTCTGATCCTGCCATGTGTTCTCCTCCCTGAGAAACTTATGCTATCGCTGGTGACGCGCGGCTTCCTGCCGCACGTCGCACGGATACTCCTGATCAGTGGCGTCCACTCCTCAGCATCGTCATCCCAACCTCCGGAGGACAGAAGTGCCACGTTTTGATTCTCACAGTACAGGCCACCTTTCGTTAAACACTCACGGTAAACCGCAACTGATGTAAGGACCCGCCAGCCGCGTGATCCACAGAGGCAGCTTCTTCCACGTTTCAACTCGTGCGGTATATTTTGGATTATCCGGTTTCGCAATGGACAATTCGTGACCGGGGCGCGTCCAATATTGATAAGCCAAAGGGATTTCCTCGGCTCCCCATCGCTGCTTGAAGACGTGTTGTCCACTGCCTACCGTGCTTCTGCCGAAATCGAACCGTTGGGCGCCGGCCGCCCCGAAGTGCTGCATCGCGGCCCAGTTCAACAGATAATTCGGACTCATCTCGTTGTACTCTGTCAGGACCGCCCCCCAGCGGCTTTCCGCCAAGCCGTTGAAGCTGTGCACAAACAACCCTCCCACGACGATGCCGTTCAGATGCACGAGGAAGATTCGACTGTTTTGCGGGAACGCCTTGAGGATAGCGAGGAAGAGCTTGCGGGGGTAGCACGGCGTCCCCAACTGATGCATGCGGCGCGTCCAAACCCGGTAGAAATCGCCCAGCATCTCCAGGCCGCCGGAAAGAACCGTGAGGCCGGCTTTTTCGGCTTTGCGGACGCGGTTGCGCATCTGGGGCCGCAGCTCTTTCCAGAGCTCCGCCGGATCGGACGTAAGCGGCAGGCACATGGTGACCTTGTCGGTGCGCTGATGCAAATCGTAGGGTAGGGGTTCAATGTTTCGCAACTCCATCGACGCGCATCGGTGTTTGATGCTCAGCTCGATTGCATGGCGATACAATGCCTCTAAAGCAGCCCCGTTTTCCACAAGCGGCCCGCCGTAGTTACTGAACGCCTCGGAGATCATCCGGTTGCCGAACAGCCGGCTGCGAGTCAACGTCAGAGGAAGAACGCCGCAGACGGCGCCGTCCTGCTGTGCGACCAGATAGAAGGACGTATGCCCCAGGGGGCGCACGACGTTCCGGGCCCAGGCGAACAGATGACAGAGCTTGGCTCCGGGCATTCGTCGAACGAAGGCATCACATTCCGGACTACAGGTATTGCAGATATCTATTTTCATTTCTCCAGCCTCCGCAACCTTTCGATATGGACCATAGAATTGTGGTTTGAGAGCTGCCGGGGTCAGTCTTCTTCTGTGACTCTCCTGAGCCATGTTTCGCGCCAAAAGTGAAAGCAGGAGCGGTCGCAGGCGCCGAATTCGGACCCATCGCACATGACTCCTTCGAGGCTCACGGTATTTCTCATTTTTCTCAATTCGCCGTTACTTTCGAGCAAGACGTTTTCAACCCGTTTGAGTACCCTGTACCGCCTGCCGCAGAATTTTCTCATACCTGTCATCCACAACAGGCCCCGGCACTTTCTATTGGGACCAAGTGTGGCCAGTATCTCGTCAACGGATTTCACCTCGACAAGCTCGCCCGGTCTTAGATCAAGGACCTCTGAATTGGGGGACAACGGGTTGTTCCGCGTGAACGTCTGCTGCTGGCTCAAGACGTGGCTCAGCGTTCCCCCGACGCCCATATTCTCGAGATACCAAACCGCATAACTGCGGATCTTCTGATACAGCTTGAACGTCCTCTTCAAGGGGCGGGGTCCGGAGCCTGTCTGCAGGCAATCGAACTGACCATGACATGATGTACAATCAATGGGCATAACACACCACATTCCTTTCGACGGTCTGGCTGTCCGTGTCAAAACACGCGTTGAATTTTTCGATGTCCCGATCTCGCAGGATTCGCCAGGCAGTCGGGCCCAGCTTGGGATAGCGAAGGGCCCAGTCAAAGTCAATCAGGTACGGCTTGCCGGAGTGCTTCTCAATGATGATGTTGCCGTATTTGATATCGTTCCATATAAAACGAGCCTCATGTACCTTGCGTAGCTCAGCCGAGAGGTCTTCTACAAATTGCGAGTCGATCACGTCATATAGAACGCGTCTGGATTCGGCGATGCGCCGGCGCGCTCTCTTTCGTTTTGCCAGACGCGTGAGTTGCGGATTGTCCTCGATGTCACGGTCCCGGACAACGGCGCCTCTCCTGGCCAATTCTTCGTGAAGGACCGCGCCCGAAATGTACGAGAAGGTCAGCGTCAAATTGTCGAAATCGACGTCCATGATTACAGGTATGTTGCAGCCGGCCAGGCCGAGGGCGTAATGAGCCTCTATCTCGTTCACAAAGGAAGACTTATTGCCCCTATAGCGTTTCTCCACACAGACGTACCCATTCACGGCCACCATTCGCAGGCCGAAGCGTTTTCTTGTCAGGAACTGCTCGCCGGATACAGTTGGCACGCTTGAGATGGCCCCCACCTTTGACAGCAGGAAGCCATCCTGGTCTATTTCGCCGAGCTCCAGCCTCTGCGATTGTTGTTGGCCATCTTCCAGATTCACCCCGAGACTTTGTACCGTGATCTTGTAACCGGAATCTGCGAGACTTAGCAGCTTCTCTCTGTTCCGCCGCCAATGCTGTATTTTCTTTTCGGCCGAGTAGTACTTCAGCACTATCCTTCTGACCCGCGTGTAAAGTCGCAAACAGGACGGCAGCACCATCACGATAAGCAGTAAAACCAGAGAAAAATAGCCAAGGCACAAACACCGCCAGACTCTTGAAAGCAAGCGAGGATTTTCTATGGTTCTATCGCACATCGAAGTCAGAGATATTCACACGCCAGTTCTTTATGTCAAAGACAGAGCTATCCACGAGGCCGGGAATCAGTGTTTTCCCGGTCATTCTTATTCTGCGGGGCTTCCTTGAATCAGGAACCTTCCAGAGTCCTGCAGGTTTTGAAGGCAGCTTGCCCACATAAATGATGACATCTACAGCACCCAAAGCCGCTTCAAAGACCTGCTTGACGGCTCTCGTCAGAAAGGCCGGCGTCGGCGGAATGACGTCAATAATGTACAGCGTCCGAATTCCGCCTTCTTCCTCGCAAATCTTGTAGTAGCACACGGCTCCTTCTGCGAGTGTGATCCTGTTGTAGCTCCCATCATACCGATGCCGCTCGAACTGGGCGTCCGCGACTTTGGCTATGTTGTATCGGATCTGCGAATCGCTTGGTATCCATGAAAACCTAAGCGCACATCTACAGAAGCTTCGCGAGAGGCGGTTAAGCCATTTGAGCTTGCGAACCACGGCCCCGATATTCAGAGGCAGGACATAATAGTCCAGCTCGCCTATATCCTCATATCGAAGGAGTCTTTTTTGGATGGGGTAAAAGCGCTCGTTTGGAAAGCCGAAGATAAATGGAACGCCGTCCTGGACAAGTCCTTGATGCACCAAATCCGCCATTTTCAGCACGTGGCCTCCGCCCCGGTGCGCCGGGTCGATCATGGTATCTACGGAAAGAGCGAATATCCGTTCCTCGTCGAAGAACTTGTATCGCCCCGGAACGGCGCTCATCGCGCCTACGATGGCTTCTTCGTGCAGCATCAGGCCGTGATAGGAATGACCCCTGGGTGTATGGAAAAATTTACGGTCGAACGTGTCCTTTGTCATGTTCTTATTGAAAACGCGAAGGAACAAATCACACATCTGTTCTCGCTCGGACTCCGGGAGCTGGTCTGTTGTCTTAAAGACAACCTGCGTCTCGACCTCGCACGCCGGACGGCGTTCACGGCGGGCAGCTTGTATCAACGGGCCGGCTGACCCTGTGGGGTCGCTTTCGAGCCGGGCCTGGTGCGATTCAGTGCGGATGGGCATGACAAGAGCCTCAGAATGTTCTCACAGTTGGCGGACGGATACGGGTTGCGACAGCGGACTCATCTGTTCGGCCGGATCAAGTTGACCGTTCAAGACGCTCAAATACAGCTTCTCCATCTGTTCGCTGATCGACCCCCACGAGTAATGTTGTCTGATACGATCTTTGGCTCCGGCATTCACAGCGGCTACTTCCTCGGGGTGATCGAGCAGCCACCGCAAGCGGTGCTCAAGGTCATCGACGTCTCTGCCGGCGAAATGAATCCCAGCGTCCCCGATAGCTTCCATGTTTTCCGGAATATCGCTGACCAGACAACAATGACCGTAGCTCATGGCTTCGAGAATGCTCAGGGATAAACCCTCCACCTCGGAAGGCTGTGCATACAGGTAGCAGTGGCTGAAAAGCTCTTCGATAAGACGGCCCTCGACGAAACCAGGAAACAGGATGCGCGGATCGCCCTGGGCCAATTCAAGGAGCCTCCGTTTATAGTCCGCGGCCCCTTGGACGTCGCCGGCAATTACAAGCTTCATGTCCGTTTTCAGTCGTCGGAACGCCGAAACCAGATAGTGCGCGCCCTTTTCGGGAACCAGGCGGCAGGCGAAGAGAATGTAGGCGTTCGGCTCAAGGCCCAGCCGGTACATTTCTCGCGGTTCGGTTTTGGGTTTGACATCGGCCGCGGTGGGGATGTACTCCATGCGAATCCCTCGATGCGTTCGGTAGAAATCGCATTGGGTCTGGGAAACGGCCGTATAGACGTGGGATTGGGATAAGGCCAGCTTCTCCAGAATCCTCACAACGGAGGACCCGACAGCGCCCCAACGTTCGCGTTTCCACTCCAGACTATGCAACTGAAGCACGCATTTGGATCCTCGCAGCCTGGGCAGCCATGCAAAAGCCCCCGGGGCAAAGCTGTGGAAGTGCACGATATCGTATTTCTTCCTCCAGATTGAGTTCACCGCCGCCGCCGCGGAAGCGGAAAGCTTCTGCATGCACGGCCTGGCAAGGGACGGAACGCTGATGATGCGCATTCCCAAATAACGGTCGGGCACGTCACCGTAGTGGCGCGTCGTATATACCGTGACTTCATGTCCCCTTTGTACCAGGCGTGAGCCCAGCTCCAAGGTGTACTTCTCGATGCCCCCTCCCCGCATGATATTCTTCACCGCCAAAAACGCTATTCTCATGGCTCTCCTTTTAATCTCCTCTGATCTGATGATTCATTGCCGCGGTTCCTAAGATGCAGCACTCTCCACCACGCCCACGGGGTACCACCCTTCGCTATCTGTCCCTTTGTTGGCCAGTCTGATAGTGGGTTGCTGATCCCCCGGTCCCAGCAGCCCGATCGAGACAGCATAACGTCCCGTTCCCAGGGGGTCCGGAAGAGGCAGATTCTCTTCGACCTGGTGCCTGCCAGGCAGCCAGGCGGAGACCTTGGCTTGCGCCTTCAGGACGAGCGATCCGCTGCCGCCGGTTAGCTTTACAGCTAAGACACAATCCTTGTAAACCGGCGAGACGCCGGCGTTTTCGATTTCAATAGTCACGCGCAGATATCGTTGTTGTGGAGACTGTGTTCTCGGCAGTACAACGCGGCGCAGAACAAAACGGTACCCGCATTTCTTGAGGAAACGCTCAATGGAAGGAACCTGATGCGGATAGATTGATCGCGACTTGGCATTAAAAGCCGAGCCATGCCATTCCAGGGCTTTGTTCCACATGTTGTCGTAGCCGCCGCCTTTTTCCGGGACAGTCTTGTCCAGGTCCTGCATCGATCCCGGAGGCTCAAAAGCTACGGGGCCTTTCTTCCATGCGTCCCACGCGCCGGCGTCCCTGAGCTGTTGCGGATAGGCGTCGAACATGTGGCACCAGGTCGGTGAAAAATAGCCGTAATCCCCCAGCGAATCCGCCCGCCAGCCGGTTCCTTTACTGACGGCGTACCGTAGCCCCGGTACGTACCCGATCAACATCGACAAAGGAGTCCGGTTCCAGTACTTCAGATACATGTCGATGACTTTGACGGCGTTTTCCTCGCTGATCATCGGAACCGCCGGCTCCGTATGGGACATGTGCCATTCTCCCCAGAACCCAACGCTTCCAATCTCCATCCGAACGATGTCCTGATGGCCGTTGTATTTCTGCCCGAAAGCGCTGACAAGCTCCTCCTGTTTGGCCAGAAAGTAGGGATCGTTATGTTCCGGGGTCCATCCCTTGCGATCGTATTTCTTATACCAATAGCCCTTTGCCTTCTCCATGTACCATTTGGGCGTCCCCTCATAGAGGTCGGCAGCGCTGGTCGGCATGAACCTCAAGGCCAGGTCCTGTCCCTTCTGCCTCGCTTTCTCCAGCAGTGAATCAATCAGCTCGAAGTTGTATCTGCCCTCCTGGGGTTCCAGCTTGCTCCAGTAGAAACGGAAATACGCAATAGAACATTGGGGATAATTCTCAGCGCGTCTGTTCTGCTCGTCGCCGTTGAAAGAGTTAAACGTCTCGAATCCCATCCCCGGGTTGGCCAGCACCTCATCGCTTGCCTCGGGTTCAATGACACGCTGCCCTTGCTGACCTGCCTGCGTCGTGTTATGCAACCAGTGATGCGCGATCCCGCCCAGCAGGGTAAATGAACTTGCTTTGATGAAATCTCTGCGATTCCTTACTATCCGCGGCACACCGATTCGATCCGTGCTTTCGCTCAGAAGGTGCCCATAGACTTCCATCAACTGTTCGTAGTGCGCTTCGGCGGAAAACTCCCTTTCGACTTTGTCGCGAGCCGCCAGGCCCATCTGCGAGCGAAGGGATGCGCCCAACCAGAGGGTTCGCATACATTCGGCCAGCTCGTCGGCGTTTCCCGGCGTAAACTGAAGGCCCGTTCGACCGTGCTCCACCATTTCAGCGATGCCGCCTATACGAGATCCAACGACGGGTTTTCCGCACGCATAGGCTTCCAGAATGCTCATCGGAGCGTTCTCATAGCATTGCGAAGGCAACACGAGAAACGCCGCATTCTCATAGAGTCGTTTCAGGTCAGCTCCTGATTTGTAGCCTTCAAAAGTCACATGGGTCATGCCATTGTTCTTGACCCAGTTTTCATACTCCGTCTTGAGAGGGCCGTCGCCGACAAGACGGACCGGGACATCCAGGCCCTTGGCTGCGGCCAGGAGTGTGGGAATCCCTTTTTCGCTGGAGAGTCGGCCGACGAACAGAGCGTAGCCTCCATCTTCATAGCGGGGTTCCGCCGTAAGGCGTCCCTCACGGGACTGCTCGATGGCGTTTACAAAATTGGGAATGTGAAGCAATCGGTCCCGAGGGATTCCGTGCTCTGCGTGTTTTCGCAGTGAAAACATACTGGGACAAATCAAGTAACGGATTGTATCGTACTTGTGCAGCCACCGGTTCAGATATGACTCAAGACAATAGACGCCGGAAGCCGCCCGGTTCTCCTTGTGGCATGTGTTCAGCAAACAGTGGATGAATCGGCCCCCTTTGCAGTCCTCGCACACGGCGCCCCGGTTGAGCATCAGGTACGAAGGGCAGATGAGCTTGTAGTCGTGAAGGGTCATGACCACAGGAACGTGCTTCTTCCGGGCGGCATCGAGGATCGACGTGGTCAAGCCGCCGTATATGTTGTGCGCATGCACGATATCGGGTTCGGCGGCTTCCAGAAAACGGAGGAAACATCGAGCGGTCTGACGGTCATACATGATGCTCTTGGCCATCGGAAGTTTCGCCAGTCCGCAGGTTTCTCGCCAATCTTTGAACGGCGGGAAGTAATCGCCGTATGGCGAGAACTCGTTGCGCGGATGGGCTTGCGAAAACACGGGAACCTGATGGCCATGCGCCTCCAGAATCTTTTTTTCCTCAAACAGGACGCGCTCCGCCCCGCCTTTGAGATAGTAGTAGTTGCTTGCGATGGCAATGCGCATCGTAATTCCTTTATCCTGTTGACGTGGCCGGGTGCAGTACGCTTTTGGTCTGAGCGCTGGCCAAAAAGAACGCAAAAATGCTCATGAACAGCAGGTTGTCCATGTTGTTCTCGCTGAAGCAGTACAGTGCAACGGCGACGATGCAATAGCTGTATCGGCGGTCGATTCGGCGAAACACGATTAGAAAAAAAGTCAGGCTCAGCGTCAGTCCAAGGATCCCCTGTTCCATCAGAACTCTCAAGTAATCGTTGTGCGGTACCTTGTACAACAGTAAGCTCGACGCGCCGACCCCGTGGCCGCAGAGCAACTGAAGCGTATTAGCACCTGCGACGACATCGATGCATGCGCGCCAATGTGAGATGCGCCAAATCCCGGAGCAGTCACTGGTGCCATATACCTCCGAGAGCCTCCCATAATCCATCTCATGACCCGACGCGGCCAGAGGGAATTCCTGCCAAACCAATGAAAGCTGGGTGACAATCCTCTTGGCCAGCGGGACATCTGTGTACAGCCGGGCCGGCAGCAGGCATCCTATGACGATCAGAGCGATGCTCATCAGAACCAGGATCAACTTGCTTTGAGACTTGCCCACCGATCTTGCGAACGTGAGACCTTTGAAAAGCATCGCGCCAAAGTAGGCCAGGATAGCGCCGCTTGTTCCTGAGAGGATCAAAAACAGGATAATCACCGCATGAAAGAACGCCTTCTTCGCTCTGCTGTCCTTCTGCTCGTCAATCAGGAACAATAGCGTCATCATCGTCAAGCTAAGATTGTTCGCGTTCACGAAGAAACCTGACATACGTCTGACGTCATCCACTTCACTGACGTCAGGCACGATGAGCGACACGACACCCATGAACAGCAGGGCCAGGACAAAGACCGTACGAAACGGCGTCGAGTAGATCGGGCGCAGCTCCATGCTGAAGATGAGAATATACAGGATGCAGACCACGGCGTGCTTTAAGAGGTTTTGAAATACGGTATGCGTCGGGTCGCACAGCGTAGTGAATATCGCCAGCAGCAGAATGCACAGCACCAGCTCAACAGTCTTATCGACGCGCACGGCCATGGTACTCCTGCACCACGCGATACAAACGCACAGAAATACCAACATGCCGCCGACAGAAAGCAAGCCTCGTGCGCCAAGAAGGTGCGCAGCGATGGATATCACGCTATACAGAAGAAATCCGAGGCCGGGCAGTCTCCATCCGAGCACCGTTGACGGTTGCATCAAAGCGGTCGACGCATAGGATCTGTGGATCATCATAGGTGAAGGACCATACAGGGACAGCTACTATCCATGCCGGCATACCTCGCGTACTTGTTGGATCGCGCCGGCTTCTGGTACTGTTGTGTAACGCCGCGTCGTTTGTTCGTGAATCGCGGCGGCGGTTTTCTCCGGGCCCGCCGACAAGTCCCGCGCCCGGCGGAGCACCAGGGTCTTGATGAGTCTTTCACGTTCCCGCGGTGTCAGGCTGAAGCACCAGGCACTTATACAGGTGAGCCCCGCGGCAACTGCAACTACCATCGCGATGCTCAACCAGGACACGGGAGAATGAAAGCATTTCCAGCCGCCGATCACGATCATGGCCGGCATACACCCCAACAGGGCGGGCCACCAGATTCTGACGAGGCTCTCCCGTATCGATATTTTCATCTTCATGTTGAAATATATTGGCAGGATAACGCCGGAAATAAGCACCATCGGCAGGCAGTTCGCCCATGCTATTGCGAGCAGCCCTAAATGGAATACTTTTACGCAGACAACGGATGCTGAGACCGAAAGCAGCCCGGTCAGCACCGTCAGAAGGCCAAATATTCGGTGGTCACCCTTGCCAACCAGCACCAGAAAGTTGCTGTATTGCGCTAATCTCAGACCGTGTCCCACCGTCAGAACGGCCAGTATGACGCCCATGCTGTTGACCACGTTGGGCTGCTGGAATTTCTCGCCGACCCACACATGGAGAAACTCTTTGCCCATCATAATGAAGAAGCACGCTGCGGGGACAATCAACAGAAGGCTGTATTTTTGCATGAGAAACGAGATTTCGCGTACGTGCGAGTGCTCTTCTCTGGCATCCAGATCGCTTACGGCGGGTTTGATGGCTGTTGTAAAGGCGCGCAGCAACTGCGACAATAAGAGAACGCCGGCAACGGCAACGGCGAACTGGCTGACCTCTGCAGTCCCGATGAAGATCGCGATAACCAGATCTGTAGCCTTCAGGATCAGAAGACCTCCGGTCGTGTACAAGCACGTGTTGACTCCGTATGCCAGCATTTCTTTAAGAAGCTTGAAGTCAACGCTCTTGAGAGTGATGGACACATTCGGCAAGAGCTTGCGGGCAAAGATGAACTGCACGACTTTCAAGAGAACTTCACTGCCGCCGAATACGAGACCCAGGGTGAGCAGGCCATAGCCTTGCTGCAACAGGATAACCACGAGGACCGTCCGCAGCAGGAGCATCAAGAGCTCCGTGAGGTTCAGAATGTCATATCTCTGGAGTCCGCATAGCAGCGCGGCCGACACCTGCAGGGGCATGGCCAGGGCAAACGAGAATCCCACGACCAAAGCAAGCACGCCGGCAGAGCCGACCATGTCGGGCGCAATTGCAAACCATGCGCCAATATTATCGTATAGCAGCAGCGTCAACAGACCCAAGACAAGCGCCAGCGCTGCGAAGAAAAAGAGAGAGGTGCTGACCACGCGTTGGATCGCGTTGTCATCACGCCTTGCCAGATTCATCGGGATGTATCTGTCGATGGAGCTATTCATCCCCATGTCCAGCAATCGTCGATACTGAAACACGGAGCCAATCAGGACCCATACACCATATTTGATCTCGCCGAGCTGGGATAGAAAGAAACGTATCAGGAAAAAAGTGGTCGCCGCACCGCTCACGAGCGCTATCACATTGAAGATCGTGTTGTGGACCAGTCGTCTCGAAGTTGTGATGTACGGTTCACTCATTCGTCTGCTTTTGTCCGATTTGAGGCTGCCGAGGTCCGTCAGGCCACTCGATGGCTGTGTGGAATTGCCGGACTGATCGGAGCTCAGAAGTATAGAATCGCCCGGTCGCCTCTGGCATCTTGTGCCCCGCGTCCGTCCGGCGGAAGGCTGACAATGTCATGCTCCTCGATGAGGCGTGTAAAAAAGGCCACTCTTCTGCCTGCAGATTCGAGAGAGCCGTTCCTGTACAGTTCGATCCTCAAGTGAAGCGATGAGCCGGATCGACGGTCGCGGACGGGCACATGGACCTGCACGAGTCCGCCGGGATTAGGGCCGGGAGTCTGGCCATTTTGGCGCCACGTTAATGCACGCGGGGTTCCGTCGCGGTTTACCAGCGGCAAATCAACCGTCCAAAAGTCCATTTTGTCCGCCGCAGTGGAAATGGCCTGCCACCACTGGTCAAACGTCCCGGCTCGGCGAAAATACAGGTCCGCTTCCTCAAAGCTCTTTCGCTCCCGCTGCTCTCGCTGGGTAATCGTGCGCCTCTTCTGAAAAGCTGCGACGATGTACACGGGCCGGACGGATCCCACAATGTGGAACACCAAAAGCAGCAAGAACAGGATTCCGGCAAGCACGATTGGGGCATGGCCGGGGCGAACAACCAGCATGAGCATGCCCAAGGCGGTGGCTACGAGCGTCACCGCATAGATTGTCAGGACTGCCTGACGTTGCGTAAGGCCCGAGTCAATCAATCTGTGGTGGAAATGGCCGCGATCGGCGGAGAATATCGACCGTCGTTCCAGGAAGCGCCGCAGCATGGAAAACAAAGTATCGAAGATCGGGATCCCCAGCGCCAGAGCCGGCAGCGCAAGACCGACCAGCGCGGAAGATCTTGCGGAGCAATACACGCTGACCGAGGCAATCGTGAAACCCAGGAACATGCTGCCACAATCGCCCATGAAAATCCGGGCTGGATTGAAGTTGAACACCAGAAAACCGTTAACGCCGCCGAGCAGGGCGAGCATGAGCACGACCGCCGCCATATGTCCCGCAGAAGCAGCGAACACGGCCATCACTCCGCAGGCTACGGTGCAAATCCCCGCAGCCAGACCATCCAGGCCATCGCTCAGATTCACCGCATTGGTGAGCCCCACGATCCAGAGGATCGTCAGCGGCCAGGAAAACCAGCCAAAGTTCAGCGTCAGAGACTCGGTAACGACAACCGATTGAATGCGCATACCGCCGATACAAACCAGGATGGCGGCCGCGATTTGCGCGACGAACTTGGTCTGTGCCCGCAGGCCCTTGGTCTTGATGTCGTCGATCAAGCCGACGGCAAACATGAAGCCGGCGGCCAGGAACAGGACGCGCAGTGGTGTGGGCACAGGCTGCCCGGCCGTACCGAGAAGGTTCGAGAACCGCAGCGCGGCAATGCTCACGGTCATCACAGACAGAAAGATAGCCACCCCCCCGATGTGTGATATGGGTTGTGTGTGCATGTGCCGCGCGCCCGGAATGCGGGCGATGCCCAGCCGGCGAGCGACCCGGATCACAACGGGCGTTACAGCCAGTGCCAGCACGAGAGAACCTAAGTACACTAACACGTAGATGCTCATGGCGACGTCAACCTTCAATGTTCGTCAGTCCAAAGGCTCCAAAAGGTCTGCATCAATTTCGACAAGAGCACCCTGCCTCATAATAGTCACCTCAATGACCATGCGGGCTTTGGTATATTTTCTTTCGACTACTACACCTTCGGTACCCATCATCGGACCGGACATGATCCTGCAGCGGTTACCCACGGCCAGGCCGGGATAGCCGGCAACCACCGCCTTATTCAAGAGAGCGGCTTCGATATTTGCCAACTCTTCTACCAGGCGCTCCTGGTCCACGACGTCCAACGTATGGCACAAACGGTTAGTTCTCATGGCCATATACCGGTCTTGTTCGGCGCCGCAGAAAAAGACGTATGAGGTGAAGAGCGGGAGCATGACGTGGCGATGGCGCCCCCCCGAGAAGATGGTCTTTTCGTACATAGGCAGGAAATACCCTATGCGGTGGCTGCACAGATCGCGGGCGAAAGCCTTCTCAAATCGCGGGCGGGTGTACGCAATCCACCATGTGCCGTGAAGGTCAGTCAGGGATTCGACCCCGGGCGCCAAAATCGATGGGTTTTCGGATAAACCGAGCATGTACTCTCCTCGCGCGCACTCTGTTCTCGTCGGTGCACCCGACGAGAGGGAAAGAGCAAAAGACCACAGGTGCACAAGTGCATAAGTGCGTAAGTCCTGTGCTCTTTCTTAAGGTCAGACCCGGCCGACGTGAGGAACGAGACACGAGAGACGAATCGTCCCTCATCCATCGGCTCATGTGCCGTCATAGCCGGCTACTGCGGGTTCTTTCTTGTTGGCGACCACCTTCTTACAGGAATTATTCTCAGACACCGGATTGTCCGAATGCGCAAAGCCCTCAGACGCGGCCGTCACCGTCGTGGGCCTGCTTTGACTTACTACAGTCCTTTTCTCGCACGAAGTGGCCTCCACAATCCTCTGCAATCTTGAGTTGCCCGAACGTTCAGAGCGCCCGGCGTCTTTGATGTCGGCCGCAGATTCTCGGTGATTGATTCTCGCATTGTTCTCGCGCAGAATGGAGCCGTTGGCGCGGTTGTAGTAGCCGTTCCCGTGGTAACAACCGTAGTGTCCGTTGTTTGGTGCATCGTTTACAACGACGCCGAGGACCTGTGCGCCGACCCGGACCAGGGCGTCCCGTGCCTGTTGGCTGGCCCTACGGGTAGATTTCTCCGCCCTCAGGACCAGCAGGGTGATCTGGCAAATTGAGGCCAGGATCTGCGCATCGGTCACGAGCAGCACGGGAGGCGAATCGACGATGATTCGGTCGTACTTCTTCGTCAGAAGCTTCACGAGCTTCTCAAAATCTGCACTGTGGAGTGTTTCGGACGGATTGGGCACATTCGGCCCGCACGTCAGGAGATCCAAACCGGGAATACGAGTTGACTTGATAACCCCTTCGGGGCTTTCACGTCCAGCCAGCACACTGCTCAGTCCTTTATCGTGGTGGTTCATGCCGAAAACCTTATGTTGCATGGGCCGGCGAAAGTCCGCTTCGAGCACAAGTGTCTTCTGTCCGGCCTGGGCCATGGCGATAGCCAGGTTGCTGACCACGGTCGTCTTGCCGTCTCCCGCCTCGGGTGAGGTTATCAGGATGGTCCTTCCCTTGGTTTTGGAGACCCCGAAGAACACCGCCGTACGCATTGTGCGATAGCTTTCGGCCCACGCGGACTGCGAATCCAGGTCCACTTTCTGTCCCCGGGCAGCCGCGCTTTCTCTTCGTCGCGCCGAAGGAACCAAGCCCACAATCGGCACACCGAGAACAGCGGCAATTTCTTCGACGGAGTGGAGCCGCTGGTCCATCCAATCCCGAACCAGGGCCAAAGCCCCGGCGAGTACCAGACCCGACAAAAGAGCGATCGCCATGCATCGGGCTTTCACAGGCCTTGACGGCTTATCGGCCGCGACAGCCGTTTCGAGTACGGCGATGTTCAGGCCGCCCACGTCCTCGGTAATGTCGATTTCTTTTATTCGATCATCGAGAATGTCGCAGAGTTTCTTGGTCTGTTCCCAGTCTGATTCCAATATCCTGTATTCCGCAAGCTGCCTGTTCAGTTTCAGGGCTTCCTCTCGCTGCGCTTCAAAATAGGCCGCGACTTGTTCTTCTTTCTCCTTGGCCGCCTCGAATTGCTGTTGGGCCGCGGCGAGCTGCGTCTGGGCGAATCTTGTATATAGGAGTTGAAGTCTGTTTTCTACCTGTCTGACCTTTTGTTGAAGGGCGGTGACAGCCGCTTCATCCGGCATCGTCTTCTGGCGCTGATCGCTCAGTTGCAGCTCCAACTGATCGAGCTCGTTTTCGAGCCGTGACCATTCGTTTTCGGCCGAGATATAACTGCTCTGAGCCCGTTGCCCGTCCACAAAGCGCTTGAGTAAGGTCGGGTCGGCCATCGTGGCTTTAATGTTCTCGAAGGCAAACTTGGCCTCAACCGCTTGAAGCTGGGCCGCAGTCGTCTCGGTGGACAAACTCTCCAGCTTGTCCAGGATGACGTTGCCGTTTCGATTCTCAAAGGCCAGGGCGATGTTCTGACTCTTGAAGTCCATCATGGTCTTGAGTTTCCGAGCGAGTTCCGTATCCTGTTGACGTTTTTCATTTTGCAGTATATTCAGGATCTCTCCGGCTGTGCTGTGCCTGCTCGCCGCATGATAGGCTCTATAGGCCTCTACGACGGCATTGACCAGCACGGCTGCCTGAGCAGGATCGGGAGAATCGGAGGAAACGCTAGTAATATCGTCCGTCTTGCCCACCGAGACGCGCAGCCCCTTGTCCTTCAGCCAGACAATCGGATTACTGACGTTCTGAAATATCTTCAACTCTCTGATGCCCGGCTTCTCGATGGCCGCGGTCAATACCGGGGTGGACGTAAGCAGTGTGGCCTGGGTATAGAGGCAATTCTTGGAAGGGGTTGTCAGCCCGTCGGTTTCCGCGAGGATCCTTGGGCCGTTCTGCTCGACGTAGAGCTTCGACGTGCTGGTGTACATGGGCGTGGCCGCCGTTACGTAAATCAGGCCCGCCGCCAGCGCCACCGCTGTGGTCAGCAGCACCAGCCACCGGTTGCGCCACAGGACTTCGAGGAGATCGTCGGGGACGATCCCAACCGAGGGAGCAACATCCCCTTGCTTGCTGGCCTGTTTTGCCGTTTTGCTGTGATTAGTTTCGTTTTCCACGTGATTGTCCTTTGGTTGTCTTGATCGAAAGGGTCTTGTATTCTCTTAATCAGTCCAAGCCTCGTCCAGGCGATAGTACGCGCCCACACTGATCCCAAACATCCTGTCGATGAGCAGTGCTGTCCGTGTTCGGGGGGTCTGTTGCACATCCACTATGTCGCCGGGCTTTATTACAGTGAGCGAGGCTTCCGTCAGCTTTGAATTATCGACAATTTCGAGCGTTACGCTGACACTGGTGCCATCCGGCTTAAGACGGTGGATTGTAGCGTAGCGCGGCTCAGCCACTTGATTCAGCCCGCCGGCAAAGGCCAGGACCTGCGTCAAGTTGTACTGAACATCCGTCGGATAAGGAAAATTCCCCGGCCGAATGACCAGTCCGATGACCGTCACCAGTGGCTGCGACAGCCGATCGACGACAACTCTGTCACCGTCACGCAGCTCCACATCCGCAAAAGGAACGTTGAGCCCCTGAATCGGCAGAACCACCGGTGCAGGCTCCGCCTGATTCACCTTCCCTGGCCCCCCGGATGCTCTGTTCACCTTTGCGGAATCTGCATCCCGGCGAAAGATCCGGATCGTGGCTGCGCCTTCAGCGACAATCCCGCCGGCTTCCATAACAAGCCCCATTACAGACATCTGATCGTTTCGGAGCGGATAGATACCCGGTCTGGCGACTGCTCCTGCGATCGTAACTCTGGACGTACCGTAATCGACAACCCGCGCGAACACAGAGGGCCGGGTCACGACGTATTTCGGGTAGTACGCCGCAACAACCATTGACTCGATCTGAGCCAATGTCTTTCCTTCCACCTCAATGTCACCCGCCTGGGGAAGCGTGATTGTTCCATTCTCGCTGACCCGGCACACGTAGGGCGCAATCCTGTCTATCCCGCCGGTCTCCTCCGGCGCGACGGTCCGCAATATGGCCGGCATCGTCAGCTCCAGGGCATCGCCCGGCACTGCACGGTATGGTCCTGCTATTCTGGCCTGCTCCAGACGGGCCGCATCCACTGTTGGCGTCAGGACGAGGCCGGCCTCCTTGAATTCAGCCAACTCTACGGCAGAAGGAGGATGCGCCTGGTCCCCGCAGCCGACGAAGCAAACCAGGGCCGGTACGACCGCAACGAGATAGAGAATGGTTTGAGTCCCCCGGACGGAGACACGACATGATTGCGATTTTGTGAAGCTCATTCTAATACCCTTTCACTCCGTGGGAAGAGAGATGATGCCCCAGACGGCTTCGTTTCGAAACCTTGCAAGAAAACCTCACGTTACCCGCCGGGAACCCAAAGACATCCACGCCGCGGCTCAGTCCGTACTTGCATGTGGCTCGAATTCTTTGTGCTGTCTCTCGCAAGGCACTTCTGCCGCTGGGACACAAACACCACTCCGATCCCTAAACACCACTCCTATCTCTAAACTCAAACACCACTCCTGACATCTTTCCGTGCGGGCTCACCAGCCTGCACGGAATGCAACTCCGTTACAGAAAAGAGCCGCCCTCCAGCCGCCCGAGAGCTTTCCCGGACATGTCTTCCGGCTGGATATGCCGTCTTGTAACGACTTGGCCCCAGTGTAGCCCGTTGGGAATAGCCGAGCTGAATCTTACGGGCACGCTTGGACATCACAGGAAAGGTCTTTAGGTCGGCATGGTTTTCTTTAGGTCGGAGCGACGCTTGCGAATGTGGGCCATCAGCACCGCCATTCGGTTTGCCGGGGCATGGCGCTGCGGCCAAGTGTAAAGCAGGCTCAATAAGCGGCAGTGCGCTGACGGCAGCACCCACATAGCAGACCCTGTGTCGAACTCTTTCTGTCGGCTTCATCCTGCAAGCCATTACCTTCCCCGCGAGTTTCCTTCCGTGCTCGGTCTATGCCGCCAAGCATCAAGAACGTCAAATCTTGCAAGAGCCCGGTGGGAAGCACTTCTTTCCGGCGCTCAGGCGGCATAGTTAACTACTTGACGTCTTTCTACAACGGCTGGGCTTGAAATTCAATAGAGGCTGTCACTTCTTCTACCGCTTTTTTCTACGCTACGCATTTTCACGTGAAAATGGGTAGATACACAAGAAAATGGGCGATTCTTCATTCAGAGAGAAATCTTACAAGAAGATGGAATCTCACTGTTTTCCTGTTAATTGTTGATATTATCGGTCGCCGTTCTCTGCCTTGAGGTATAATGCACAGCGCTGAGCGGTGCCTAACTGCCGTGCCGCTGTAAAAGGATGGCTCACTATGCGGGAGGATATATATGAGACGTAGATTCGTGAATCACGCCGTCGGACTTCTGTTCCTTTTCTCCGCCGGCTTTATCGACACGGTCCAGGCGCGCCAGAAGGGAAGCGATGATGGTAACAATGTGGATGCGAGCATACGCCGCCTTATCAGCGATGTTGACTCCGAGCGAATGTCGAAGCACCTTTTGTATCTCGCAAAAGATCCGTTGCCCTATCGCAAGCTGAACCTGACGCTGCCCGGCCACCAGAAGAACACACTCTACGAAGCCGATGACTACCTTGCCGGCCAGTTGGAGGCATGGGGATATCGCGTCGAGCGGGAGGGGGTTCAGGTTCAGGCGTTTCGCCGGGATACAAGTAAGCCCAAGCAGGCTCAGTACTCGTCGCCCAAACCTGAAGATCCCTGGTACACGGCGTACAACCTCTACGCCGAAAGAAGAGGCCGCTCGCATCCCGAAAGAATCATCCTGGTGCTCGCTCACAAGGACTCGCAAAGCTGGATCGATTCACCGGGGGCCAATGACAACGCAATTGGAACCGCCGGTGTACTGGAGATGGCCCGCGTCCTCGCGGAATACGCGCCCGAAAGCACCATCCGGTTTCTCTTCTGCAACGAGGAACACACACCATGGACCAGTAAGACCGCAGCGCAAAAAGCGAAATCACGTGGAGATGATATTGTTGCCGTCTTTAACATGGACGGCATTGGAGCCAAGATGCTGGAGGAGACTGCCGCAGGCAAGAGGACCAACGTGACTGCATACACAAAGCCCGAGGGTAAGCCTCTCGCTGAGTTGATGGGCGAGGTGAATGTTCGATATTCCATCGGCCTGGAGCAGCGAACCGTAGAGAGGCCCCGACCGGGGGACGACGATGGCTCGTTCGTTCAGGCAGGTTACCCCGCCGCAGTTATCAACATCGGGTCTTGGCCTTACGGTGACCCGAATTACCATGATGAGGGGGATGTCCCCGAAAGGTGCGACGTCAGGAATGCAGCAATGACCGTGCAGGCGACGCTGGCAGCCGTCGTGACCATCGACCAAGGCCTCTGAAAGGATTTACGATTTATGATTTTCGATTGCCGATTGTGGCCTTGCCATGCCGAGGGCAAAGACCTGTCTGGCGACAGTCAAAAATCGCAAATCGCAAATCGAAAATCAGGATGCCAAGGCCGCCTGCAACATGGCCCTTGTGTAGGCCACGTTGTATGCGATGGCGGCATAGGCGCCGCCGCCGGGATAGCCCCCACGAAATTCGGGTCGTTGCCTGTCGTAGTCAAGCCCCCGCGGATGCTCCGGATAGATTGTCCCGGCGTATTTCTGCCGGACCAGTTCCTTCATGACCGCGAACATATCGACCTGGCCTTCGTCCGGGAACACCTCCGCATATTTTTCGTAGGGCTTCTCCACGCGCACGTTGCGGAAATGGGCGTGATTGATCCGTTTCCTGCTGGCGAAGTAGCGGCAGACCTCCACCGGGTCTTCGCCCATTTCCTTTGTCACTCCGCAGTCGAAGGTGATCCCATTCGCCGGGTTTGGCACGATCTCGATGAGGCGCTTCCAGCCCGCTACCGTGCCCATGATCTGTCCGGACCCTCGGGACAGCGGCGCGGGAGGATCGTTGGGATGCAGCGCCAGAAGCACGCCCGATTCCTCAGCGACCGGCACAATCGCCTTGAGGAAGTACGTGATGTTCTCCCACATCTCTTCGAGGCTGTGAGCGCCCTCCTGTTCAAGAGGCGGCAGGTCTTTCATGCGCTCGTAGTCGAAAGCGGTGTAGCCTGCGCCGGCTCTTCCGGTCTGCTCGTAGTAGCCCTCCATAGCGCGGTGGGCGTAGAAGTTGTACTCGATCACCGGCAGGCCGGCCTTTCCGGCCGCGCGTATGGATGCAATGACGTTCTCGATCTCTTCGTCGCGACCGGGCTTGCCGTAAATGGTGTTACGGAATCCGCCTATCATGAGGTTGTACAGGGTCAGGCCCTCAGCTTTGAGACGCTCGATGCGGGCGCGCAGGTCGGCCTCCTGCCAGGGAATGCGCGGTCCTCCACTCAGCACGTAATCGACGCCGAGCTGCTTGATCCGCCGGTTGCCATTGTCTTGTTGGCCCTCAGCGACCCGACCGCCGTCCCCCGAGCCCAGGCAAAGCTTTGGCGTATCGGGGCCTTCGACAATCGGCCACTGTTTGAGAGCTGGTTCCTCAGCTGCGCTCGGAACGCTTGCGCGCGCAGGCCCGAACGGCGCGGACCGCGTGCTCAGCGGTTGCACCGCCGGCACGGAAGGGGCCAGAGCCACTGCCCCCGCTGCCTGCATCATTTCTCTTCGGGATAAACTCGCGGTCATGAGGCGTATCTCCTTCAATTCACCAATGCGGGTGTAGCCGGATTGAATCCGATACGCAGTGAGCGGATTCGATCCAACCTGCAAAATCCATGTTATCCTATCTTCCGGGCCTCCTGCATTCAAGCACTTTTGAGACGATCACGATGGATGAATGGGAGCCGCATCGCCCCATCGAAACAAATAGCTTTGCCGAGAGTTTTGGGATAGGATTGACACTGTGCGCGAAAAGCGATTATACTCCGAGTACTTGAGTGATCGGGCGCCCGTAGCTCAGTTGGATAGAGCAACGGATTTCTAATCCGTAGGTCACAGGTCCGAATCCTGTCGGGCGTGTTGTGGATGCTGGATGCTCCATACTGGTGAATGGTGAATGGTGGATGTTTGTAGTGTGCCCGTAAGGGCATTTGAAGGTAACGCCTTTCCGTCAGGCCGGCGTGCCGACGTGGAATTGCCGGACTGAAGGGCGTCACTCCAAACACTTACCAGTCACCAGTTGCCAATCAATTGAGCATCGAAAATCGAAAAACCGCAAGACAATCGACGATTTGGAGGTTAATGACGCAATGGTTACGAAAGTGAACTTACCCAAACAGTTAAAGGGTCCCAGCAACGACGGACAAGCCATGGATCGTCGCGAAATGCTTCGCGCTGCAGGCGCTGCGCTGCTTGCAACTTCGGCTTTTCCCATGAACTGGGTAGCCGCCGCCGAGGGCAAAAAGCAGAAAATCCTGTACTTCAGCCGGTCCGCCGGCTTCGAGCACGATGCTGTCAAACTCAAGGACGGTCAGCCCAGTATTTCCGACAGGACTCTCACCGAGCTGGGCGCCAAGCATGGCTTCGAGGTGGTCTGTACGAAAGATGGCCGCGTTTTCGACGGCGACCTCGACCAGTACAACGCCATCGTCTTCTACACCAGCGGCGACCTGACCAAGCCCGACAAGGCAGGGACTCCGCCCATGACGCCCGAGGGCAAGCAGAAGCTTCTGCAGAAGATCGCCGCCGGCAAGGGTTTTGTCGGCCTCCACGCCGCCACGGATTCTTTTCATTCCAAGGGTCCCTCAAATGAGAACCAGACCGAGGTCGATCCCTACATCGCGATGATAGGCGGGGAGTTCATCGTTCACGGCGCCCAGCAGGAAGCGACAATACGCGCCGCCTCGCCGAGCTTTCCGGGCGTGAAGGAGTTTGGCGAAGTTCAGAAGCTCAATGAAGAATGGTACACACTAAAGAATTTTGCCAAGGACCTGCACGTGATCCTCATCGAGGACAACGAAGGGATGAAAGGCGACTGTTATCAGCGGCCGCCGTTCCCGTGCACGTGGGCCCGCATGCACCGCAAGGGGCGCGTCTTCTACACCTCTTTCGGTCATCGGGACGATATTTGGACCAATCCCCGCGTCCAGGGGATCATCCTCGGCGGGCTGGCCTGGACCATGGGCAACGTCGATGTCGATGTGAAAGCTAATATCGATCAGGTCACGCCCAAGGCCAGTCAATTAAAGTATTGATACTTCGCCTTGTGTGTTGCGATGAACGAAGAGGACGAGCATCGAGAGAAGCCCGCGGCGGCTTTTGGGAAAAGAACGGTCCTGCTTGCCATCGGCATAGCGGTTGCCGTCGCCATTGTGAGCTTTACTGTCGTGGCAATTCTGCCTCGTCCAAAAGGGCCCTTCTTCGATGCGCCTCTTCGAAGCTTCTTGACGGGGCTTGGTGTGTTGGCCGTTGCGTGTCCGCCCTTGATTGTCGGTCGGCTGCTCAAAAGACGAGCGGAAACCTCTCCGTATTTCGAGGAGGGGTTCATAAGGGCCGTTTTCAACATCTTCGGCTTCGTGTGCTTTGTCGTGGGCCTGACCTGCGTTGGCCTGAGCGTCTGGGCCCTGCTCAAGCGGCTGCTTGAGGCGCGGTAGATTTATGATTTATGAATTATGATTTTCGATTGGTGACTGGTAACTGTTTGTAGTGACGCCGTAAGGCGTTGCCTTCAAATGCCCTTACGGGCACACTACAAACACTCGCCATTCACAATCCGGCAATCATAAATCGAAAATGTCCTTGTGGAGGTCGAATTATGCGGTCCTATTATTTCGCAACTCTGTTGTGCGTATTGTGCTTTGGAGTCGGATCCATGACAGAAGGTCAGGAGTACGGGGCAGCCGACCGGGGTCAGCCCGGCGATGAAATGATCCAGCAATACCTCAATCGCGTGACGCAGCAAATCCACGAGCGGTTCCTGGAGAATGTTCAATCGGTCGAAGACTGGAAGAAAGTTCGCCCGGCGTACGAGGATGAGTATTTTTACATGCTCGGGCTTTCGCCCATGCCGGAAGAGTCGCCGAGCACGCGGTCCGCTTCGGGCCTGCGCGCGCAGGCGTCCCGAGCGCAGGCGAGGGACCCATCCCCGCTCCACGCAACCGTCACCGGTACGCTCGAAAGGGACGATTACGTTGTGGATATGCTGCACTATCAAAGCTGGCCCCGGCTCTATGTCACGGCGAATCTCTATCGGCCCAAGAACGTCGGCGAGGGCCAGCGCTTGCCCGCGGTGCTGTACGTCTGCGGACACTCCCCTCGCGGGCGAAACGGCAATAAAACCGCCTATCAGTCGCACGGCATCTGGTTTGCACGTCACGGCTACGTCTGTTTGGTCCTGGACACACTGCAATTAGGCGAGATCAGCGCCATCCATCACGGCACGTATCGCGAGGGGCGATGGTGGTGGCACTCGCGGGGCTATACCCCCGCAGGCGTGGAGTGCCTCAACGGAATCCGAGGCATCGACTACCTGATCAGCCGGCCGGACGTGGACCCCGAGCGGATTGCCGTAACGGGGATCAGCGGCGGCGGGGCGGCGACTTTCTGGATTGCCGCAGCTGATGAGCGGGCGAAGGTTGCGGTGCCGGTCAGCGGAATGGCGGACCTGATGTCCTACGGGCCCAACCGCGTCATCAACGGGCATTGCGATTGTATGTTTCTGTATAACACGTTCGAATGGCCCTGGACGCGGATTGCCAGCTTGATAGCGCCGCGAGCACTTCTGTTTGTTAACAGCGACAACGACAGTATTTTCCCGATGGATGCGAACCAGCGCGTCATCAACCGGCTGGAGCGGCTCTACAGCTTGTACGGCGCAGGTGACTTCGTCGATAGCGTCGTCAGTATTGGAGGTCACGCCTATCGTCAGGATATACGCCAGGCGGCTTTTCGTTTCATTAACATGCACTTGAAAAACGACGCGAGGGTGGTCACCGACAGCGAAGTCGATCTCGTGACGGACTCCGGCAATGACCAGCGGCATCCGATAGAGCCCGAGAAACTTCGCGTGTTTCCCAAAGATTCGGACATTCCAGCCGATGAGCTGAACACGACGATTGACCAGCACTTTGTGCCTCTGGCGCGAGTCGAGCCGCCTCGGCAAGGCGACTATGAAGCCTGGAGAGCAGCACTTCTCCAGGAGCTTCACCGGGTTGCGTTCCGATATTTTCCCGACCGGATTCCGCCGGCTCGCTTGTTGAATGAGACCACACCCGACGATCTGCGCCTTGAATCTGAACCCGGCATCGAAGTCCGATTGCGCCGTGCGGCCGAATTTGAGCAGGTCAAGGACGCGAAGCACATCTTGATGGTTGTCGAGAACGCTGACTCAAGTGAAACAAGTCTGGATTGGCTGCGTCAGGTGCGTGAGCAGGGCGATTGCGTATATGTCTGCGCGCCTCGCGGCGTCGGCCCGACGCAATGGACGCGAAAGAACCCGCCCAACTATGTCGAGCGATCACACGTTCTGCTTGGACGTACCGTCGATACGGGACGCGTATGGGATGTCATTGCTTGCGCCCGCTATCTGCACGACAAATACGGCGGGCGCATTCCCGTTTACCTGGTCGGTGAAGGTTCCGCCGGTGTTCTGGCGGTGTATGCGGCCTTGTGGGAGCCGCAAATTGCCGGCGTGATACTGAATAAGCCGCCTCTTTCTCACATGAATACCGAAGCGCCGCAGTTTCTCAACGTCTTGCGAGTCTGCGACGTTCCGGACGTCCTGGGTATGCTTGCTCCGCGGCCGGTGACTGTTTATGGCGACGGCGGTGATGCGTTGGAAAAAGTCGCCGAGATATTTGCCGCCGCCGGAGCCTCGAAGAATTTCGTCCGAAATCAGAAGTGACGAAGCTCAAAGCGCCAGGGCGAAGCGCACGCGTTCCTTCGTGGCAAAACTCTTTTGGCCGATTTTTGCGCCGAAGCTTGGCTATCCGTTCTGATCCGCTTTAGACTTCTTACTGGCACGCTTTTTGGCTTGCCCTTTTGTTTTCCCGGCGTTTTTTGCGGCGGCCTTGCCGCTTCGGTACGGCTTAACCTGGGCCCGCAGGTCGGGCTGTGTGCGTTTCCACCAGTCGTCCAGACGCTGCTGCATCTCGGCGAGGATCTTGCCGCTGCCGGGCTTGCCAACCAGGTTATCCCACTCCTGCGGGTCTTTCTCCAGATCGTAGAGTTCGATGGCTTCCTTGCCTTCGAACCTGCACTTATATTGCGAAGCGCGAACGATCACGGAGTTGCCCATCTCGATGAAAGCCGTATTTGGCCAGTCGGAGGTCCTTCCTTCCAGCAAGGGCATCAGGCTGCGGCCCTGAACGGCCGAAGGCGTGGATACCCCGAGCAGGTCGCAGAAGGTCGGATACATGTCCACCTGCTCGACGACTTCGTGGCGTACCGTCCCTTTCGGCACCCGCGGCGCATATCGCAAAATCAGGGGAATGCGAGTAGCGCCGTCGAACATGGTCATCTTGCCGAATCGCCTCTGCTGCCATTGCATGTCACCGTGATCGGATGTGTAGGAAATGATTGTATTGTCCGCCAGTCCCAGCCTCTCCAGCGCCTTGAGCACTCGCCCGAGGTTCATATCCACGAGGGTTATATTAGCAAGATATGCCGTCATGACGACGGGCGCTTCTTCATCGGTGAGGTCGGCCCACTCCTGTGGAGATTTTTTCAGGAACGGATTCGGGGTCGGCGGCTGAGGCGGCAGTTTCACCTTACCTTCATAAAGCTTGTAGAAGTCTTCCGGCGAGACGAACGGCGGGTGGGGTGCGCTGAACGAACACCAGAGGCAGAAGGGCTTGTCTGCGTTCTTTTCCATCCAGTCGATTGTCTTGTCGGCGATGTAGTGTTCGTAGGTTTGCTCTTCGGTCTGAGTCGAAATTCCCCACGGTTTGCCACTGCGGGCGCGGATATTGCTGTTTTTGCTCTCGGCGTCCGTCTCCTGGCCGTAGTCCGCCTTCTCCACGCGGTAGTCAAATCCATGTTGCTGGTCGTCGTCCACAAAGTGCATCTTGCCGATGGCGGCCGTCCGGTAGCCGAACGTTTTCAGGTAGCCTCCAATGGTCTGCTGGTCCTGCGCCAGGGCGTAGGCATTGCCAATCGCCCCGTGGCTGTGGGCGTATCGCCCCGTGATCATTGACATCCGCGACGGCACGCAGACGGGCCAGTGACAGTACGCCGCGTCGAACATCGCGCCTTCGGCGGCCAGTTGGTCCATATTCGGCGTGCGCACCAGGCGATGGCCTGTGCAGCCCATGAAGTCCCATCGGTGCTGGTCCGACATCAGGAACAGGATGTTCGGTCGTTTAGCAGGTTCGGCTTTCGCCGCCGACCCTCGCGGTCCTATGGATGTTTCGCTCAGAGCCCCGGCCAGGCCGACCGCTACAGCCCCCGCCCCGAGACGAGCGACAAACTGGCGTCTTGTTATTTTGTCCCGATTCTGTGCATTGCTCTTCATACCCGAAACCTCTCAAAGACATTGTTCAATGGTGGTTGCGAACTTTTCGATGAGCTATTCTACCTGATTGAAGGCAGGATTTCCACCCTGTTCAATGCTCGAGGCCAGATACTGGATGCTCGTCGAGAATCGATCTATGCAGAGGCCGCAAGAGCGTCCGATGGTCTGGGCCTTGTCATATTCTTCGGGCCTGATATAATTCGGGCGTTCAGTCCGGCAATTCCATGTCGGCATCGCTGGCCTGACGGATCGGGGCAAAACCGCCAACTGGCGATTGTGGCATTGTTGAAAGGAGCACGCTATGAACCGTTCTATAATTCTCTGCCTTGTTAGTTTTCTGCTTGTCGCGTCGGGCTTGAGCTACGCCAGGGAACGTCAACAAGATCAATGGTCACCGCTCTTTGACGGCAAGACTCTCGACGGCTGGTCCGTCCACAGCGGCTTTGCGAAGTACCACGTCGAGGACGGCGCCATCGTCGGCACGACCGTCACGGGCAGTCCCAACAGCTTTCTGTGCACCGACCGCCAGTACGGCGATTTCGTGCTGGAGTTTGAAGTGCAGGTCGATCCGCGTCTCAACTCGGGCGTGCAAATTCGCAGCACAATTGCCGAGGCTGAAAAGGTTTTCGTCTTCAATGGTCGTGACGGGACCCCTCAAAAGGGGGTCATACCGCCGGACCGCGTATATGGCTATCAGGTGGAAATCGCCACCGAGAAGGGCGGCTCCTCGGGCAGTATCTATGACGAGGCCCGTCGGGGGTTCATGTTAGCCAGCACGAAATCGGACCCTGCCGCCGCGAAGGCATTCAAGGACGGCCAGTGGAACAAGTTCCGCGTCGAGTGCAAGGAGGACCGGATTCAAACGTGGATTAACGATGTGCCTTGCGTTGATTTGAGAGATGGGATGACATCCCGGGGCATCATCGGCTTGCAGGTGCACGGCGTGGCGAAGGACGCCGGACCTTATCAGGTGCGTTGGCGCAACATCCGTATCCAGGCGGACGATGAAGGCATCGAGCCGCCGGCGATTTCCTGCCGGACGCGCGTGCTGCAATGCACGCCGGGCTGGACGGGGCCGCGCGCCGAAGACGGTCGGCCTTATGTCCCCGATGACATTCTAAAAAGAATGAAGAACGTCTCGGTGACCCAGGCATGGAGCATCGTTCGAGGTGCGGGCTACACCAATTGCTACGAGAACGCCGCCGGCTGGAATATCATGTATCCCGACAAAACGATTGTCGGCCGGGTGCTGACCGCTCAGTACATGCCGTCACATCCCGATTATAACCGCCTGATCATGCGGCAGGGCAAGGCCGAAGGTCGGATCGGAAACTCCAACTCGTGGCCGATTGACATGCTCAAGAAGGGCGACGTGTACGTGGCGGATTGCTTCGGCAAGGTCCTCGACGGAACGCTTATCGGCGATAACTTAGGCAACGCCATCTACGCCAACTCGGGCAACGGTGTCATCTTCGACGGCGGCGTGCGCGACCTGGAGGGCCTTGAGGAAATCAAAGGGTTCAACGCCTGGTACCGCGGTGCCGACCCGAGCTTTCTTCGAGAGGTCATGCTCAGCGCGATCAACGTCCCCATTCGTGTCGGCAAGGCCCTGGCCTGTCCCGGCGACGTCGTGCTGGCCAAACGCGAGGGTATTGTTTTCATCCCGGCGCATCTAGCCGAGAAAGTCGTAGTCGAGTCCGAGGCGATAACGCTGCGAGATATGTTCGGGCACCAGCGCCTGCAGGAAGGAAAGTACACGCCGGGACAGATCGACAGCCGGTGGTCGCCCGAGATTCAAAACGACTTTCGAGCTTGGTTGAAAGAAAACGCAGACAAGCTGCCCGTTCCGAAGAACGTGATCGAAGACATGCTGAATCCGAAAACGCGGAACTGGTGAGCCAAAATGAACTAAAGTGAGCTTAAGTGACTAAAGTGAGCTAAAGTGGGGCAACGCCCACGCCAACTTTAGTCACTTTGAACTTTAGGCACTCTGCTCCTGTATTGTTGTGCTCTGTGCTAAAGGAGACAATATGATGAATCGGCGTCATTTGATGAAGTCAGTAGGGTTCGGCGTTGCGGGCCTGAGCTTGGCGAATGTTCTCGGGGCTCCTATCGAAGAGCAGGTTGCCTCCGCGACGCAGAACGTCAGGCGCAGCTCCAGCCCCTCAGAACTGAAGATTACGGACCTTCGCGTCGCGGTGGTCGGCAGAGCTCCGATGCGATGCCCGCTGATTCGGATTGATACGAACCAGGACATCAGCGGTTACGGCGAGGTGCGCGATGGGGCCAGCGAACGCTACGCCCTCATCCTCAAGAGCAGACTGCTCGGTCAGAACCCATGCGATGTAGAGAAAATCTTCAAACGGATCAAGCAATTCGGCCATCACGCGCGGCAGGGGGGCGGCGTTTCGGGCGTGGAGATGGCCCTGTGGGACCTGGCGGGCAAGGCCTATGGCGTCCCGGTCTATCAAATGTTGGGCGGCCGATACCGCGACAAGGTTCGCCTGTACGCCGACACGCCCGACGGAAGAGTGACCGGCCTCAAAAAGAGGATCGACCAGGGATTCACGTTTCTCAAGTACGATTGCGGCATCCAGAATATCCGCAAGGTCCCGGGGGCGCTGAGCTACCCGCTAGGGGACACCAACTGGAACGGCAAGCACCCTTTTACGGGCATACAATTGTCGGACAAAGGAGCGGCTCTGCTGGGCGAGCGTTTCGCCGAGGCCCGCGAAGTTGTGGGCTGGGAAATCCCGATTGGGGCGGACCACTTCGGCCATATCGGCGTCAATAGCTGCATCAAGCTGGGTAAGGCTATACAGCCGTACCAGGTGGCGTGGCTGGAGGATATGGTCCCCTGGGAATACACCGACATGCTCAAGGAGATCAAGAATGCCGTTGATATTCCGCTGCTGACGGGCGAGGACGTCTATCTGCTCGACGGCTTCAAGCCGCTGATTGATGAACACGTCGTGGACATGGTTCATCCCGACTTGGCGACCGCCGGCGGAATCATGGAGACCAAGAAGATTGGCGACTACGCGGAGCAAGCCGGCGTCGCGATGGCTATGCACTTTGCCGGCACTCCCGTATCGTTTATGGCGAACCTTCACTGTGCTGCGGCCACCGAAAACGTGCTGGCCCTGGAGCATCACTCGGTCGATGTTGATTGGTGGGAAGACCTTGTGACAGGCATCGAGAAGCCACTACATAAGGATGGTTTCGCTCGCGTTCCGGAAGGGCCCGGCCTGGGCATCGAATTGAATCTTGACGTCGTCAAGGAGCATCTCGAACGAGGGCAGGAGCTTTTTGCTCCCACGGAAGAATGGGATAGAGACCGCTCGAACGACCGGCTGTGGAGCTGACAACGACAATTGACAAGTGACTATTGACTATTTGCGCTGTCGGCGCTGGATAGACCGTCGAACAGGCCTTTCATTAGTCAATTGTCAATAGACAATAGTCAATGCTGACATGGGAGAGCCATGAAGACTGGACGCTCGTTTCTGGACTACTTCAAATTCGTATTCGTGATTTGCCTCGCGGCGGTTGTTGTTATGCTCGTCAGCGGCCGTCGCGCCGTTCTGGGCCCGGCTCTGATTGTGATGTTTACCTCGCTGGCTCTATACTGCACGAGTCATCCGTTCCTCAAGAGCTTTGCCTTCACCGTCTGGGTTTTCGCCTTTGTGACTGCCTCGATGGTTTATCCGGTGGGCTTCATGACGTGGTACGGATTCAATTTGGGGATTCTGATTGTCCCGCTGATCCAGATCATCATGTTTGGCATGGGAACAACCTTGAGCGTGGCCGACTTCGTTCGCGTGTTCAAAATGCCCTGGCCGGTCTTCGTGGGCTTTGTTCTGCAATACTCGGTCATGCCTCTAACGGGTTTCACCCTGGCTAAACTGTTCGGCTTTGACGCCCAGGTCGCCGCGGGCGTGGTGCTCATAGGCTCAGCTCCCGGCGGTGTGGCCTCCAACGTGATGACCTATCTGGCCGGCGGCGACGTGCCCCTCTCGGTCACAATGACGTCCTGCTCAACCCTGCTGTCACCGGTCATGACGCCTTTCTGGATGAAGGTTCTGGCGGGGCAGTTCGTCCCTGTCAATTTCGTCGAGATGATGTTCAGCATTGTCAACATGATTATTGTCCCTCTTGTGGCTGGCCTGTTCGCCAACCGCATTCTGTATAGCACACACAGAAGCGTCGGCCGGGGTGCAGTATTGGCTCTTATCGCAGCAGCGTGCGCGCTGCTGGCCGTGGGCGTAGGGTTTCTTGCGCCTGCGGCGGTTATCACCTGGCACAACGCCTCCCTGCAGAAGGACGGTTTTGTCGTCGGGCTGCTGCTGATCGGTGTGGTTGCTCTGGCCAGGCTCGTAATCGGTGTATGGTTGGGCAAGACTGGGAATTGGATGAACAAGGCCCTGCCCATCGTATCCATGTCGGGGATTTGTTTCATCATCGCCATCATCACGGCCCGCTCCCGAGACGACCTGATGACGGTCGGGCCCATGGTGATCGCCGCCGCTATGATTCACAATGCTGTTGGCTATTCGCTGGGCTACTGGCTTTCCCGACTGATCCGTCTGAATGAGGCTTCATGCCGGACCGTAGCGATTGAGGTCGGCATGCAGAATGGGGGTATGGCCTCGGCCCTTGCCATGAACGTGCTCAAGAGCCCCCAGGCCGCTCTGGCGCCTGCCATCTTCGGTCCCTGGATGAATGTCTCAGGATCGATCCTGGCCACCTGGTGGCGTCGCAAGCCGGTCAAGAAGGATTGACGATTGTCGATTTTCGATTTGCGATTTTTCAATCGGCATTCGGCAATCGTAAATCGGAAATCTCCGTGCCTGTGTTCCTTATGAAGAGCAAAGGAGTCATACGATGAATCGGCGGAATTTGATGAAATCGTTAGGGTTTGGAATCGCAGCCGGGACTCTGGGGATTGCCTCACGAAGCGACGAGGCATTGGCGAATGAATACGCAAAGGCGACGAAGGGATTGCCCCCTCTGAAGATTACCAACGTCAAAGCGATCCTGACTGCCCCCGAGCGCATACGCCTTTGCGTCGTCAAGGTCGAGACGAGCGAGCCCGGCCTGTATGGTCTTGGATGCGCCACCTTCAACCAGCGGCCCTTGCCGGTGGCGGCGGCCGTCGATGAATACTTGAATCCGTTTGCAGAAGGACGGGACGTCGACAACATTGAGGATATGTGGCAAAATGCTTACACGAGTTCCTATTGGCGCAACGGTCCCGTGCTCAACAACGCGCTGAGCGGGCTCGATCAGGCCCTGTGGGACATCAAAGGCAAACGGGCCAACATGCCCGTGTATCAACTGCTTGGCGGCAAGTGCCGGTTCGCGGTGGACTGCTATACCCATTGCAGCGGCCGGGACCTCAAGCAGATTGAAGAGAGCGTCCGCCAGGGGCTGGAGCGGGGCTTCCGCCACATCCGGATACAGTGGGGCGGGTACGGCTCGCCGCAGCTCTCAAAAGAGGCTGGCTTCAAAGACGCGGGGTTTGGCCTACAGTCTGATTCCACGATGGACGTCAGACCTTATGTGGAGGGGACGGTCGAGATGTTCGAGTACATTCGCAGCGCGTGCGGCAAAGAGATCGAGTTGCTGCACGATATTCACGAGCGGATTCCGCCGATCGAGGCCATCAACCTGATAAAGCGGCTGGAGCCTTACCGGCCGTACTTTATCGAAGATCCTTTCGCGCCCGAAGACAACGGGTATTTCAAACTGCTCCGGCAGCAAACGTGTGTGCCGATTGCGATGGGCGAGCTGTTCAACAGCCCGCACGAATGGACGGGGCTCATTACCGAGAGGCTCATCGACTTCATCCGCGTCCACATTTCGCAAGTGGGGGGGCTGAGCGTCGCGCGGAAAATCGCCGCATTGGGTGAATGGTTCAATGTGCGCTCCGCATGGCACGGCCCCGGTGACGTTTCGCCCGTCGGGCACGCCGCCAACGCGCACCTCGATCTGGCGATTCCGAACTTCGGCATTCAGGAGAGCGTCCGCTTCAGCGACAAGACACAAGAAGTTTTTTCGGGCTGTCCCACCATCAAGGACGGCTATATGTACGTGAACGAGGCGCCGGGCTTCGGCGTGGATATCGACGAAAAGCTCGCGGCCAAGTTCCCGTTACCTGAGCATCCGGGCTATTGGAGTCCCGTGCGCAGAAGCGACGGCACGGCGGTCAGGCCATAAAGTCCTCGATTCTGGATGCTCGATTCTCGTCGAGCATCGAGACAGGTAGGATGGGCAACTTGTTTGCCCATGCTGTGCTGGAACCTACGTTTGGAGTTTGACGTTATGAACCGAAGAGATTTCATGAAGACGTCGGTTGCCGCCGGCGCGTCGTTCCAGTTGTTGACCATCCCCAAAGCCTTCGGCTTTGAGGCTGCCACCCCAACTGAGTCCGGCAAGGCTGCCGGATGGTTCGACCGGCCGATGCGCTGGGCGCAGTTGGTTCTGGTAGAGAACGACCCTGGCCAATTCGACCCTGATTTCTGGCTGGACTACTTCAAGCGCGTCCACGCCGACGGTGCGTGCCTGAGCGCAGGGGGTGTCGTTGCATATTATCCTACGAAGGTTCCCTTGCACCATCGCAGCGCCTGGCTTGGAGACTCTGACCCGTTCGGCTATCTGGTCCGCGGATGTCGAGCCATGAACATGGCGGTGATCGCGCGGACCGATCCGCACGCGACGTGGAACAATGCCTTCGAGGCTCACCCGGATTGGATCGCCGTCGATTCCAAGGGGCAGAAGCGGCGCCATTGGTCGAATCCGGAGCTGTGGGTCACCTGCGCGATGGGCCCATACAACTTCGATTTCATGACGCAAGTTCACGAAGAGATCATGAAGCTTTATCAGGTCGATGGAATCTTCTCGAACCGCTGGGCGGGTCACGGGACCTGCTACTGCGAGCACTGCGTTGCGAATTTCAAGTCGTTTGCCGGGATGGAGCTGCCGAGGACCAGCAACCGCGAAGACCCGGCCTACCGCAAATACAACCAGTGGCAAATCGAGCGGCTCAGGGAATTGTGGTTCCTGTGGGACCGGACGATCCGCAAAGTCAGGCCGAGTTCGCGCTACATTCCCAACGGCTTTCCCGATAACGTCGTAACCGGGGCCTTGTCGGACATCTTCTTCACCGACCACCAGGCCCGCAGCGGCGTGATTCCGCCCTGGTCGAACGGCAAACGGGCCAAGGAGCTTCGGGCCACGATGGGCATGAAGCCTTTGGGCGGCATATTCAGCGTCGGCCTGGAAGAGCCGTATCGGTGGAAGGACTCGGT